>Ga0255113_1000276_pt1 | contig 15586 bp, 9 predicted proteins | sample Law_Yuk_RepC_8h_FD_188473 | JGI IMG/M metagenome (GOLD analysis project Ga0255113, IMG submission 188473) | Freshwater microbial communities from St. Lawrence River, New York, United States - Law_Yuk_RepC_8h | ecosystem: Environmental > Aquatic > Freshwater > River | place: USA: New York... | reverse complement strand
TTCGGGGCGGTCATGCGGCAGAATCACTTCACCTCCTGGGTGACGAACGGAAGCCTCACCGAGCTCTTCCTGCCGGCGGGCGACGGCCTACCTTGGTTGATGAACTTTCTCCACCGGGCGGGCGCGCTCGTCGCCGGCCTGGCGGTCATCTTCTTTGCCGCCACCGGGGAACGCCGCGCCAGCCGCTGGGTTCCCTTGGCCATTCTCTTGGGCATCCAGATTTCGCTGGGCATCCTCAGCATCCGCTTGCCGCTCAACCCGCACGTGCGCACCATCCACCTCGTCGTCGGCGCCGCCTTATTCTCGACCCTCTGCGCCCATGCCGCCCTCGCCCACCGAGCCGGGAAAGCCCAAGCCTGAGCGGTGCGCTCCGATTTGCCTTTAACCCGTTGAGGAAAGTCGCCACGACAAGTGCATGAGCGAACGCGCCGGATCTCTTCCTGCCGCCCTCTGGGAGTTGACCAAGCCCCGGTTGTCGTTCCTTTCCGTCCTGACGGCACTGGCGGGGTATTTCTGCAGTAATCCCCACGGGCTGACCGAGGCGCGCGTGCTGGTCTCGCTCGCCGTGGGCACGGCGCTCGCCGCTGGCGGCTGCGGGGCGCTGAACATGTGGTGGGAAAGCGAGGCCGATGCCCGCATGGAGCGGACGAAGAACCGGCCAATTCCCGCCAAGGTCGTCCACCCGGGCATCGTTCTGCTTTTTGGCGGAGCGCTCTCCATCGCCGGCGTGCTGCTCGTCTGGATCGGCGCCAATGCCCTCGCGGGCTTCCTGACCTTGGCCACCATCGTCAGCTACCTGCTTTTCTACACCCCCTTGAAGTCGATGACTTCCTGGTGCACGCTCGTCGGTTCCTTGCCCGGCGCGATTCCCCCGATCATCGGCTCGGCCGCCAAAATCGGCCAAGACCCCGCGCAACCGAACGGCAACATCGACACCATGGGCTGGCTGCTGTTCGCCCTCCTGTTCTGCTGGCAGATTCCCCACTTCATGGCCCTCGCGGTGATGTGCCGGGACGACTATGTCCGGGGAGGCTTCAAGGTCGCGACGGTCGATGACCCCTCGGGCCGATCCGCCTCGCTCTGGGCCATGGCGTTCATCATTCCGATGATCTTCGTCGCAGGGTTGATCGCGATGACGTTCTTCGACGCCGGCTACACCGGGCAGCTCGGTGGCTTCAAGAGCCCCTACCTTTGGATCTCGCTGGTCGCGGGCGCTTGGTTCTTCAAGCTCTGCCTCGACTTCGCCCTGCCGCAACGCCGTGCGGAAGTCGCCAAGCCGTTCTTCCTAGCGTCGATCCTCTACCTGCCGCTGGTCCTGTTGACTCTCACGCTGAACCGGCTTTTCTGAAGGCATGGACTTGCGTGCGGCCAAAGCCCAGCTCCGCGCGGAGATGAAGGCGCGACGCGCGGAAGTCTCCGCCGACGCCCACGCGCAAGCGGCCGCCCAAGCGGCCCAGGTTCTATTGTCCCTACCGCAGTGGCGCTGCGCCCGCATCGTCTGCCTTTACGCCTCCTTCAAGCACGAGCTAGGCACCCATACCTTGCTCCAGCAGGCGTTGGGCGAAGGCAGGGTCCTCCTGCTGCCCCGGAGCCGTCCAGACGGCACCTTGAGCCTTCACGAGGTCTCCGACCTGAGCGCCTTGACCGCTTCTCATCTCGGAATCTTGGAGCCAACACCCGGCGCCCCCATTCGCCCTGCGACCGAGGTCGACCTTTTTCTGGTTCCGGGGCTGGCCTTCGACGCCGCCGGTCATCGCCTCGGCTATGGCGCCGGTTTCTACGACCGGCTTCTGACCCAAGCCAAAGCGACCGCCTTCACCGTGGGCTACGGCTTCGATTTTCAAGTCCATCCGGAGGTCCCGGTCGAAGCGCACGATCAGGCCCTCCACGCAATCGTCACCCCCGCTGGGCTGGTGCCGACGGTCTCTCGCTAGGAGGTTTGCCTATTAGGCGGTTTCATATCCGTTGGTGGGTCGCCGATGCCTGCCACCCAACCCGATGCCATTCGACTCCGCGGAGTCCGCCAAAACAACCTGAAGGGGTTCGACATCGATATCCCCATCGGGAAGCTGGTGGTGGTGACGGGGCTCAGCGGAGCCGGCAAATCCTCGCTCGTCTTCGACACCTTGCACGCCGAAGGCCAGCGCCGCTACGTCGAGACCTTCAGTCCCTACGTCCGGCAGTTCCTCGAACTACTCCCCGCGCCCGCGCTCGACTCCGCCGAAAACGTCCGGCCGTCCGTCGCGATCAAGCAAGGCAATGCCGTCCGCACCTCGCGCTCGACGGTCGGGACGATGACCGAACTTTGCGATTGGTTTAAGGTCTGGTTTGCCCACCGCGCCGAGTTGCTTGATCCCGCCAGCGGGCAGCCGGTCGTCCCACAAGGCCCGGCGGCGGCATGGGAAACCTGCCTGCAGGCCCACGTCGGCCAAGCGGTGGTCCTGACCTTTGCAGTGCAGAAGCCAGCCGGGCTAACTTGGCCAACCATCGCCGAAGAGTTTGTGCGCGCCGGCTTCACCCGGGCTTTCGTGTCCGGCCAACGGATCCGGCTGGGCGAAGAAGCCATTGCCGAGGACGCCGATGAAGTCCTCATCATCCAAGATCGCCTGACCATTTCGCCCGCGGAAGCCTCGCGCTTCCATGAGGCTGCCTTGGTGGCCTTCCGGCTCGGCGGCGGCCGCATGCGCCTGCTGACGGACGCCGGCGTCGAAATTGGCCGCTTCAGCGAAATCCTCGAATCGCCCATCGATGGCCGGCGCTTCCGCCCCGCCACGCCGGCGTTGTTCTCCTTCAATTCCCCGATCGGGGCCTGCCCGGACTGTCGCGGTTTCGGCCGCGTCATCGGCCTCGACTGGAAGAAAATCATCCCCGACCCGAAGCTGACGCTCGCCGAAGGCGCCGTCGCGCCGTTCCAAGGCAACGTCTACGGGGAAAGCCAACGCGACCTGGCGAAGGCGTGCAAGAAGAAGGGCGTCCCGATGGATGTGCCTTGGAATAAGCTCACGGCGGCCCACCGCCGCTTCCTCGAAGACGGCGACCCCACCTACGTACCCGGCGAATGGGAATCGAAGTGGTATGGCATCCGGGGCTTCTTCCGCTGGCTCGAATCGAGCACCTACAAGATGCACGTACGCGTGTTCCTCTCGCGCTGGCGCGCCTATGAGGAATGCCCCAAGTGCCGCGGCCAACGTTTCCGCGAGGAGTCGCTCTGGTGGCGCTGGCAGGGCCGCCGCTTGCCGGAACTTTACGCGCTGCCGGTCACCGAGCTGCGCGCGCTCCTCCGACCCTACGCCCCCAAGGATTCCCGCCACCCGGCGGACCACGCGCTCGAAGCGATGCTCGCCCGGCTCGGTTACCTCGAGGCCGTCGGGCTCGGCTACCTCGCGCTCGATCGGCTCTCGCGCACGCTTTCCGGTGGCGAAGTCCAACGCGTCAACCTGACCTCCTGCCTCGGCGCCTGTCTGGCCGACACGGTCTTCGTGCTCGATGAACCCAGCGTCGGCATGCACGCGCGGGACCTCTCGCGGATGGTCGGCATCCTCCGCAGCCTCGTCGAACAAGGGAACACCGTCGTCGTCGTGGAGCACGACGAGTCGGTCATGCGCGCGGCCGATTGGCTCATCGAAATCGGTCCACGGCCAGGCGCCGCCGGCGGGCACCTCGTCTACGCCGGTAAACCCACGGGCATCTTGAAGGCCAAGGATTCCGTCACGGGCGCCTGGCTGAGCGGCCGCAGCCAACCGACGACACGCGCGCCACGTCCCGTCACCGACACCACACCGCGCCTGCGCATCGAAGGTGCGACGGTGAACAACCTCCGTGACTTCGCCTGTTCGCTCCCGCTCGGCCGGCTCGTCGGCCTGTGTGGCGTTTCCGGCTCAGGCAAATCCACCCTGCTCCATCAAGTCATCGGACGCCGCGACCCGGAGTCGGGCGACGAATCGGCCCAGGGACACGGGAAGCTCAAGTTCGATCGCGAGCACGAGGAAGTCGCGCTGGTGGACCAATCGCCGGTGACGCGGACCCCGCGCTCGAACCCCGCGCTGTACGTGGGCGCTTGGGATGCGATCCGCAACCTGCTCGGCAACTCCGAGGAAGCCAAGGCCGCCGGCCTCTCGCCTTCGCACTTTTCCTTCAACGCCGGCGAAGGCCGCTGCGAGCGCTGCGGTGGCGCGGGCTGGGAAACCGTCGAGATGCAGTTCGTCTCCGACGTCGCCCTGCCCTGCCCTTCCTGCAACGGCAAACGCTTCCGCGACGAAGTCCTGGCCTTCCATTTCGACGGCAAGTCGGTCGGTGACTTGCTGGCCATGTCCGTCACGGAAGTGCGCGCCTTCCTCGGTGGCCGGACCCCGGCGAGCCAACAGCTCGCGGTCCTCGAAGAGGTCGGCCTCGGCTACCTCTCGCTCGGGCAACCCTTGACCACGCTTTCCGGCGGTGAAGCCCAACGGCTCAAGTTGGTTCGCTACCTAGGTCGCCTGGATGCGCGCAAGCCCGGCGCGTTGCTCCTGCTGGATGAACCGACCACGGGCCTGCACCGCGAAGACGTCGCTCGCCTGATCGGCCTGCTGCATCGCCTGGCCGACGCGGGCCATTCGCTCATCGTCGTGGAGCACCACCTCGATGTGCTCAAGGCGTGCGACTGGCTTTTGGAGATGGGCCCGGAAGCCGGCCCGGGCGGCGGTCTCCTCGTCGCCCAAGGCACCCCCGCCCAAGTGTCGCAAGCCGGCACGACGACGGGCGATTTCCTCGCCGCCGGAGACGCCGCCTTCGCCACGCCGGAGGCCCGTACCGCGAAACCGCGGCCAACCAGCATCTCGCTGCAGGGCGCCCGTGAACACAACCTCCGCGATGTCTCGCTCGAGATTCCGCACGGCTCACTGACGGTGATGACCGGCGTCTCGGGCTCCGGCAAATCCTCCCTCGCGTTCGATATCCTCTTCTCCGAAGGCCAACGGCGCTTCCTGGAGTGCGTCTCCGCCTACGCGCGCCAATTCGTCGAGCAGTTGCCCAAGCCGGACATCGACTCCCTCACCGGCCTGCCGCCGACCGTGGCCATCGAACAACGCGTCACGCGGGGTTCGTCCAAATCCACCGTCGCGACGGTCACGGAAGTCGCCCAATACCTGCGCGTCCTGTTCGCACGGGCCGGTGTGCTCCACAGCCCGGTGACGGGCGAACCGCTGGAGGAGATGACCGAGGACGCCGTCGTGCGCCTGGTCGCCAAACGGCTGCAGGGCCTGAAGAAAGGTAAGTTGCTCTTGGCGGCGCCGCTCGTTCGCTCGCGCAAAGGGCATCACCGGCCGCTCGCCGAATGGGCCGAGAACAAAGGCCTCCGCCTCATGCGCTGCGACGGCAAGCTGACGCCCGTCGCCGGCTTCGAAGGCTTGGACCGTTACCGCGAACACGACGTCGATGCGGTCTTCGCGGTGTTGCGCGCCGACGGCACGATCGCGCATCCCGACGAAACCGAAGAGAGCGGCGAGAAAGCCCTGCGTACGCTGGTGCGCGGGACGCTCCTCGCCGGCAAAGGCGCCTGCCTCCTCATCGATGAACGCGGTCAACAAGTCGCCTTCCTCTCCACCTCGCGCAGCGATCCGGCCACCGGCGAATCCTACCCCGAGGTCGATCCGAAGCACCTGTCCTGGAATTCGCCCCGGGGCTGGTGTCCGGACTGCCGCGGCCACGGCCTCGAAGTCACGACCTTCGCCGCCGACGAAGAAGAGACGTTGAATGAGAATGCCTTGGCGGATCGCGTCGGCGAAGCCGTCTGCCCCACCTGCCACGGCGAACGCCTGGGTCCGATCGGGCGCTCGGTCAAACTACAGGGCAAGGGCGGGAAGTCGCTCTCGCTGCCGAACCTCCTGCGCCTACAGCCCGATGAAGCGCTGCAGTACTTGGGTGGCCTGACCTTGGGGCCGCGCGAGAAAGCCGTCGTCGGCGCGCTCCTGCCCGAGATCGCCGCTCGCCTCAAGTTCCTGAGTTCCGTGGGCCTAGGCTACCTCGCCCTGGACCGCGGGGCGGACACCCTCTCCGGCGGCGAAGCCCAACGGATCCGGCTCGCGGCGCAGTTGGGCTCCACCCTTTCGGGCGCGCTCTACGTCCTCGACGAGCCCAGCATCGGCCTGCACCCGCGCGACAACGATCGCCTCATCGAGTCGCTCCGCGGACTCCGCGATCGCGGCAACACCGTCCTCGTCGTCGAACATGATGAAGACACCATGCGGGCGGCCGACCGCATCATCGACCTGGGGCCCGGCGCAGGCATCCACGGCGGACGAATCATCGCCGAAGGCACGGCCCATGACCTGGAAACCAATCCCGCCTCCGTCACCGGCCAGTCGCTGAAGTCCGCGATTCCGCATCCCTTGCGCGGGACACGCCGGGCCATCGCGGGCAAGGATGCGCCGGCGGAGTGGATCCGCGTGAAGCAGGCCTCGCTGCGCAACCTCAAGCACTTCGACGTCGCCTTCCCGACGGGCCGGCTCTCCGTCGTCTGCGGCGTCTCGGGCGCCGGGAAGAGCACGCTGATGACCGACTTGGTCGCCCCGGCGGCCCAATTGGCGATCACGAAGAAGAAGGATGGCCTCCACGGCAAGGAAGCGACGGAAGTCGTCGCCAATGGCGGCAAACCGGCCTTCCATAACCTGACGGGGCTGAAGTCCTTCCGCCAACTTGTGATCGTCGACCAAGAGCCCATCGGCAAGACGCCGCGCTCGACGCCCGCCACGTACATCGGCGCCTGGGACCTGATCCGCGAACGTTTGGCCGCCTTGCCCGAAGCCTCGATCCGCGGACACGGCGCCGGCTTCTTCTCCTTCAACACATCCGGCGGCCGCTGTGAGGCCTGTTCCGGCGCAGGTCGCATCAAGCTCGAGATGAGTTTCTTGCCGGACACCTACGTGCCATGCGAAGAATGCCAAGGCACGCGCTACGGCGCGGTCGCCCGGGCGATCCGGTGGAACGGCAAATCGGCGGCGGACCTGCTGGCGATGACCTTCGAGGAAGGTGCGGAATTCTTTTCCTTCGACGCCAAGCTGCGGGACCTCTGCGGCCTGATGACCAAGACCGGCTTGGGTTACCTCACGCTAGGCCAAAGCAGCCCGACGCTGTCGGGGGGCGAAGCCCAACGCCTCAAGCTCGTCAGCGAACTCGCGAAGGGACTACCGACCTTCCGCGAGCGCGCCCGCGGACAAATCCGTCCCAACCTCTACTTGCTGGAGGAACCGACCATCGGACTGCACCAATCCGATTGCCGTCGCCTCATCGAACTACTGCACGCCCTGGTCGACCAAGGCCACACGGTCGTCGTCATCGAACACCACCCCGACGTCATCGCGGAAGCCGACTGGGTGGTGGAAATCGGTCCAGAGGGCGGACAGGCCGGCGGTCAGCTCGTCCATCAAGGCGACCCCGAGTCCCTAGCCGCCAAGAAAGGCTCCCCGACGGCGCCAGCCCTGGCCCTGACCTTGAAGCGAGGGAAAGTGAAGCCGGTCCCCAAGAAGAAAGCCTGAAGAATTCACGCAGCCTCCGGGTGGCTTACGGCCCGATAACGGCTCCTGCAGCGTATCCCATCGCATTCGGGATAGGTTCGCTTTGACCCGCCCAAGTTTCAGGTCAACGCTGGGGACAGCACCATGTCCGGCCTCCCCCAAAAATCGAGCCCGCGCGTTTCCGCACCGAAGCCGCGCAACCATACCGACCTCTGGATCATCGGCATTCTTTTCCCCATCCTCGTCGTCGGTGGCTGGTTCGGCTGGCAGGTTTATCAGCGCACCGTGACGCAGTCCAAGCTGCCGCCCAAGGCGGAGCGCGGACTCATCGACGACCTGGCCGGAATCTTCCGTCCGGAGGAAGTCGTCGAAACCAAGCCTGCAACCCCGCCCGTGGTCATCGCCCAACCGAAACCGGCCGGCGAGCCCACCAGACCTGTCGTCACGACGCCACCCAAGGTGGTCGAAGAACCCCTGCCGCCGCTCGCGTTGCAGCCTTACCCCTTCACGGGCCCCGACCTCCGAGACCCGCAACGCCTCGCCACCCTCCTGAAGGACACCAAAGCACGCACCTTCGACGGCAAATGGGAAAGCCATTCCGATCGGGTCAAGTATGGCCTCTACCCGGCGCTCATGGGGGCGTCCAAAAATGATGGCGCCCGCCGCTTCGACCGTTTCTGGGAGAGCCCTTACTTCGCCTTGGGCATGACCCAGCATGCCTTCATCCAACGCGTCACGCCCGCCACCTTGCGTACCTTCATCGCCCAGGAAGACGCCTTGCCGTTCCTGCAGGAACTCATGGCCGACTCCGCGCTGATGGAGAAGTTCCTCGCCAACATCAAGGCGGAGGATGACGCGGGCGAAGCCATCAAGCTCTGGGCCAAGCTCGTGGCCGATGACGCGAAGGAACTCAAAGGCAAGTACGTCAACCTGCAGCTCGCCGTGGCCTTGGTCTTCGACAAGAAGTTCAGTTTCCGCCGGGCCCGCGACCCCAAGGGCGAATCCTTCACCGTCAACCCGCTCGAGCGCTACCGCTATTTCAGGGACAATGCGCAACGCCAACGCCTCGAGACCGACGTCAAGCGACTCGAGCCCTATGAACTCGTCTGGGTGGTCAGCGCCGAAGCCACGACCGAAGAAATGGAATGGGCGCTCAAGGAGAACGACCTGCGCAAACTCAAACTCGCGACGGCCGACCAGCGGAACGACTGGAGCGAAGCCTACCCGATGATCAACTACCGCATGGACTTCGTGACCGGCGCCAAGCCACCAAAGGCGCCGTCCGGCAAGAAAGCCTACAAGCCGCTGGCCGAGAGCTTCACGCGCGGAACCTTGGAGGAAATCCATGAAGTCGGCGGCATCTGCATGGACCAATCCCACTTCGGGACGACCGCGGCCCGCGCCTACGGCATCCCGGCGGCGTCGGTCGGCGGCGACGGCAACCGCGGCGGCCACGCGTGGTTCGCCTACATGATGCCCACGCACCAATGGAACATGGGGAACAGCTTCCACCCTTTCAGCGAACCGCGGAACCTTCCCGGCACCGGCCGCTACGCCGATGGCTACGCGAATGGCCGCACCCGGGACCCGCAAACCGGCAAGGGCATCGGTGAATTCGAAGTCCAACTCATGGGCGACCCCCAGCGTCGCATGTCGGAACACTACCCCAAGAGCCTCCGCCTGCGCTTCGCGGCCAAGGTCTTCCAAGGCAACAAGGACCAGGAAGGTCAATTGGAGTGCCTGCAATCTTCGACCGACGTCGCCAAGATGTCCCTCGATGCGTGGCTCGAAACTGCCGACTGCCTGGAGGCCATGGGCTCCAAGATCTCCTACGACCGCTGGCGCCGGTTCGTGCAGGCCTGGCGCTCCGCCTTCCATGTCTACGACGAGGACAAGCGGTGGCCGGACATGATCAAATACGCCGATGACCTCGCCGAAAAGCACGTCTGGACCGACCCGAAGATGACTTCCGAACAGGTCTACATGGAGTGCAAGAATTCCTACAACCAGTTCATGCGCGAGAAGAAGCGCCTACGTGGGCAGACCTTCGACAAGACCCGGTACGACCTCATCGTGGTCGCGGTCGAACGCACCGCGCGGCAGCTCGCGAAGGACAAGTCCGCCAAGGGTCAGGAAAACCTCTTCTTCTTCATGCGGCAGGGGCTCAAGGAAAACATCGAGCACCTCCCGACCTTCCGGAGCCTGCTCGATAACTTCTACATCGCGGTCAAAGGCAACGCGGCCTTGGAACTCAGCTTCCTCCGCGAAATCCGCCGCCTCTACCAGAACGAGATGTCCGACACCGGCGACGACGTCTTCCGCATGAAGACCGTGCTGGGCCTGATCGACACCATGCAGCCTTACTTCGACAAGTGCAACCAGCCGGACATGAAGAAGGAATTCGAACGCGACAAGGCGAAGATCCAAAAGGAACTCGATAAGCTGAAGAAGCAATGAGCGCCCGCATCCTGCTAGGCGTCAACATCGACCATGCCGCGACGGTCCGCCAAGCGCGTTACCGCGGCACGCATGGCTCGGTGCATGCCGAACCCAGCCCGCTCGCCTTCACGCGCGAGGCCTTGGCGGGTGGGGCCGACGGCATCACGGTCCACCTCCGCGAAGACCGTCGTCACATCCAGGAAGACGATGTCCTTGCGATCGCCCAGCTGCCCGGCGTCCGCCTGAACCTCGAGATGGCCTGTACCCCCTGGATGACGGACTTCGCCCGCCGCCTCCGCCCCGCGGCCGTCTGCCTGGTGCCGGAATCCCGTGAAGAGGTCACCACCGAAGGTGGCTTGGAAGTGGCCGGGCAACGCGACCGCGTGGCCGCGACCGTCGCCGCCCTCAAGGACGTCGGCATCGAGGTCTCCTTGTTCATCGGCGCAGAGGCGGCCCAAATCGAAGCCGCCCACGCCGTCGGCGCGCCGGTCGTCGAACTCCATACGGGGGCTTTTGCGAACGCTTGGCTCAGCCCGACAGCCGACGAGGAACTCGCCCGCCTTCGCGCGGGGTGCGAACGGGCGCACCGCCTTGGCCTCGTCGTCAACGCCGGCCATGGCATCAACTACGACAACATCCGCGCCATCCTCACGCTCCCGCACCTGCATGAGCTGAACATCGGCCACACCATCGTCGCCCGCTCGCTGCTGACCGGCGCCCGGGCCGCCGTGGCGGAAATGAAAGCCCACCTGCTCCGCGGCGCATGAACCTCGCCGGCGGCAATGTGATCGGCGTCGGCGTGGACCTCACGGAGGTCGCGCGCATCCACTCCGCCCACGCGAAACACGGGGCGGCCTTCCTCGACAAAGTCTTCACGCCCGCCGAACAGGCGCTGTGCTTAGCCAAAGCCAACCCCTATCCTTCCCTTGCCGCCCGTTTCGCCGCCAAGGAAGCCGTCAGCAAGGCCTTTGGCACCGGTTTGGGCCCTGACCTCCAGCTCACGAGCGTCTCGGTCCTCCACGGCCCGCTGGAGGAGCCGCTGGTCGTGCTCGACGACAAGGCCACAGCGTTGTTGGCCCGCCAAGGCGGCACGCGGGTGCTTGTCTCGCTCACGCACACCGACGACCTCGCCCAAGCCTTCGCGGTGATCGTCCGCTAAGATGCCGCGCGCCACCTTACCGGTCCTCACCTGCGCCGAAGCCGCCCGCCGCGAGAAAGCCTTCCTCCGCGGGAGCGAAGCAAGGTCGCTGACCTTGATGCACCGCGCGGCCGAAGGCATCCGCGCCGAAGTCGTCCAGCATCTGGGTGCACGCCTGGGCGACATCTTGGTCCTCGCGGGTAAGGGCAACAACGGCGCCGATGCCGTGTTGACCGCCGCGTTGCTGCGGACCCCACGGACCCGCATCACCGTCCTTTTCGCCGAAGGCATCCCGTCCACGGGCCAAGCGGCCGCCATCTGGTCGCACCACGGGGCGGGCATGCGCGTTGCCGGACCGAAGGACCTCAAGCGACTCCTGCGCAGTGAATTCGATTTGGTCCTCGACGGCTTCCTTGGGCAGGGCTTCCGCCCGCCGCTCCGCGCACCTTACGCCGCGCTCATCCGCGCTTGCGGCAAACTGCGCGGCTTCCGCGTGGCCATCGACCTCCCCAGCGGACTCGGCGACGACGCCACGGGCCCGGCCTTGCGCGCGGACCTCACGGTGTCGATTGGCGCGCTCAAGCGGCCCTTGCTGCAACCGGCGGCCGCAGCCATTCGCGGGCGCGTGCGCGTCATCGACATCGGCCTGCCAGGCATGAGCGGCGCCGAAGCATGCGCGACCAACCACGTGCTCGCGGCCCTGCGGAAGCTCCGCCCGGCCAACACCGAGAAACGGCAACAAGGCCGCGTGCTCATCGTGGCGGGATCGCGAGCGATGCCGGGAGCCGCCTTGATGAACACCGCGGCGGCCCTGCAAGGCGGGGCCGGACTCGTCACCACGTGCCTGCCTCGCTTCATCCAAACGCGCGCGGCCGTCGCCTACCCTGAAGCCATGTGGCGTGGCCTGGAGACCAACGTGGCGGGCACGCTGACCGAACAACCCAACCCGGCCACCCGCGCGAACAAGGACGTGCTGCTCACGGGATCGGGCATGGGCGCGGAGGCCGTCGCCTACCTCCAGGCGCTCCTCGCGGATTTCGCCGGCGACCGCGTCCTCGATGCCGATGCGTTGCGGCCGGAAGTCGTGCAAACGGCCCGTAGCCGCCGGGGAATGACCGTCCTGCTCCCGCATGCGGGCGAATTCCTCCGCCTAAGCGGACAGCCGCCGACCGTAGCCCACGGCCTGGCCTATGCGCGCCGCACGCGCACGTTGATCGTACTCAAGGGACCGCTGAGCGTCGTGACCGATGGCCGCCGGGTGGTGCACGTTCCTTTCGGCGGGCCCGTCCTCGCGCGCGGCGGTTCGGGGGATCTCTTGGCCGGCTTGGTCGCCGCGGTGCTCGCACGTCGGCGCAGCTTGGGCCTGACGGCGTTCGACGCGATCGTCGCCGCCGTCACGTGGCACGCACAAGCTGCGGATCTCCTTAGGCGGCAACGAGGGGAAGAAGCCATCCGCACCACAGACCTTCTCCCTAGGTTATCGCAGGTCTTGCTCGGGCGCTGATCGCATCACGATTCAACGGAATGCACCCGCTGCCTTCCGACGTTCGCACCCTTCGCCTCCTTTTGAACGGGCTCGCTGGTATCGGCCCCGTCTCCGCCCGCCGGCTGCAGGAGGCTTTTGGTGGCGATTTGCGGCGGGCACTCTCCGCGGAGGCGAAAGCGTTGCAGCAGGTCAAGGGGCTCACCGGTCCGATGGTGGCCAGCCTGCTTCACCGCGACTTCGACTATGCGGCCGAAATGGAGCGTGCGAGCGCCCTGAACTATCGCATCCTGCATGAAGCCGATGCGGTATGGCCCGCGACCCTGCGCCAACTCTGGGACGCCCCGCTGGTCCTCTACATGGAGGGCGCGGCCGTCCCCGATGAACGGGCGGTCGCCATCATCGGTTCGCGGCATTGCACGCCTTACGGAGCGGGCCTCGCGCGCAGTTTGGGGCGCGACCTGGCCAAGCTCGGCTGGTGGATCGTCAGCGGCCTCGCTCGGGGTATCGATTTCGCGGCCCATGAAGGGGCCTTGGAAGCGGACGGGCGCACCGCCGCCGTCTTGGGGCACGGGCTTGACCTCACGTACCCGCCGGAAGCCGTGAAGCTCCGGCGACGCATGACCGAGCGTGGTTGCGTGCTCTCGGAGTTCCCGCTGGGCCGACCGGCGGACCGGCAAAGTTTCCCGCAACGCAACCGCATCGTCGCGGGGCTCGCCCGCGCCGTCATCGTGGTCGAAACCGATGTGGACGGCGGCAGCATGATCACGGCGCGTTTCGCCGGCGAACAAGGCAAGGTGCTCTGCGCCCTCCCCGGCCGCGTCGATAGCCCCACCAGCCGCGGCTGCCATGCGCTCATTCGCGATGGGGCCACCTTGGTCTCCTCGCTCGACGACATCTTGGCCGAACTCGGCGAAGCGCGCGGCCAACTGACGTTGCCGCTGGAAAAGCTCGATGCGGCGGATGCCCGTTGGCTCAAGCATTTCGGCGGCGGCACCGCGCATGACTCCGAATCGCTGGCGGAACGCACGCAGTGCTCGCAGGCCGAAGCCGCGGTCGCGTTGACCCTGCTGGAAATCAAGGGCTACCTGCTCCGCCGCAGCGATGGCCGCCACGAACGGACCTGATCAGCGCACCGGCACGTTGCCCGTGGCGGCCGGTTGCGGCGTGGAGAGTTCGCTTCCGGTCAGCCAATCCCAAACCGCCTTGGGCTTGGCGAGCAGATCGCGGGCCGCCCCCCAGAGCGGGCGCCAACCCTCGCCGAACGCCGCTGGGTAAGCACAGGCGCGCAGCGGCAGCCGGTCCGCCATCCACAGCGCCCGATCGCAATGCCAACCTTGTGAGACGAAGACAACCGACTCGCCTGGGTAAGCGGCGGCCACCCGGTGAACCGAGTCGAGCGTGCGCCAGCCGTATGGGTCGCGGACGATCGGACCAGTGACGCCGGCGGCCCGGAGGTCGCGGGCCATGGTAAAAGTCTGGGATTCGATCCCCGAGACGATGGCCACCTTCACCCGACCTGACTTGGCGAGCTCCGCCGCGGCCACGATGCGTGGACGATAGGTGCCGGTGGGAATCGTGGTTTGCCCGACGAACTCGTTCGTGCCGAGCAGGACCAGGACGGATCCCGGCGGAACTTGCTCCAGGCGACTGTACGACCGACCCACCCCGGCGGACCAAAGCCACACGTTGCTGAGGATCCCAAAGCCCACTAGAACAGCGAAGGAAATCAGAACGAGGCGGCGGAGAGCTTTGAGCACACCCCAAGTTAAACCGCTGAAAAAGCCCTGCAAAGGCCTTTTGGAGCTGAATTTGCCTAAAAATAGACACAGGCCTATTGCGCTTAGTCCTTTAAAGGACAAAAGTAGGGTCCTCCGCTCTCTGGCACGCTTTCTGCCTACTTTTATTCATGAGTTCCCCAGTTCCCGCCAAAGTTCTCGTCATCGATGACGATAAAGACCTGCGCTACTCGCTCAAGCGCGCGCTCGCTGGCCAGGGCCACACGGTGATCGAAGCCGACAGCGGCGAAACCGGCGTCGCGCTCGCGAAGCGCGACCAACCCGACGTCATCCTGCTCGACAACCGCATGGGCGGGATGACCGGCATCGAAACCTTGCAGATGCTCCGCGGCGCGCAGCCGCAGGCGATGGTGATCCTGATGACCGCGTTCGGCACGACCCAGACCGCGATCGAGGCGATGAAGTTCGGCGCGTATGATTACGTCATGAAGCCCTTTGACCAGGCGAAGCTCATCGCCTTGGTCGACCGCGCCCTCGGCGCCCGGCGCGACCTCGCCTCCGCCGGCAAGTCGGCGCGCTCGCTCGTCAACCCGGCCGACTACAAGGAAGGCATCGTGGGCAGTTCCGAACCGATGCAGGAAGTCCTCAAGTCGATCGGCCAGGTCGCCGCGAGCGACGCCACCGTCCTCATCACCGGCGAAAGCGGCACCGGCAAGGAGCTCGTCGCCCGTTGCATCGCCCAGCACTCCTTGCGCTCGAAAGGTCCGTTCATGGCCGTCAATTGCGCAGCCATCCCGGAAAACCTGATCGAATCCGAACTCTTCGGCCACGAAAAGGGCGCCTTCACCGGCGCCGCGGCGATGAAGCCGGGCAAGTTCGAACTCTGCGATGGCGGCACGATTTTCCTCGATGAAATCGGGGATATGTCGCTCCCGACCCAGACGAAAGTCCTCCGCGCCATCCAGGACGGCGAGATCCAGCGCGTGGGTGGGACCACGACGCTGAAGGTCAGCGTGCGCCTCGTCGCCGCGACGAACAAGGACCTCGAAGCCATGGTCGCCGCGCGCCAGTTCCGCGAAGACCTCTTCTACCGCCTCAACGTCTTCCGCATCCGGCTGCCCGCCCTCCGTCACCGCAAGGACGACATCCCGCTGCTCATCGACTACATGCTGCAGCGCCAGGCCGCGGCCAAGAAGTCGCGTCCGAAGCGCCTCTCCAACGAGGCCCTCGACGCGCTCATGGCGCACGACTGGCCGGGCAACGTCCGCGAGCTCGAGAACGTGGTGCAGCGCGCCAA
>Ga0255113_1000256_pt1 | contig 16093 bp, 11 predicted proteins | sample Law_Yuk_RepC_8h_FD_188473 | JGI IMG/M metagenome (GOLD analysis project Ga0255113, IMG submission 188473) | Freshwater microbial communities from St. Lawrence River, New York, United States - Law_Yuk_RepC_8h | ecosystem: Environmental > Aquatic > Freshwater > River | place: USA: New York... | reverse complement strand
GAGCGGGGCCGAGCTCTAGGCGGCGCTTTGGGGAGTGGGAATGGCGTGGTAGTGTTTTAATAATAAAGCTATATTGTAATGTCGTTGTCGTTGAAATTAGTTTTGTGTATATAAATACGAATGATCATGAGCAACCCGTACATTGTGTCGCTTAACTTGGACGGTTTCGACAATCAGCTGGGTGTGTACGACGGCAACAACACTGTGTGCATTGCAGGTGCAAAAAAAAAGGACCCCAACAGGCAATTCGTGTTCAAACTTGCAAAGGAAATATGGATGCAAGAGTTTCGTATGTCTGGGGAGGATGTAGATAATGCACCGATACGTAAAAGCACCATTGTTGTAGTATACAGCAATGACAAACATGGGAAGTCGAACCCATTGTCAGCTGCACGATTTGAAATTTATGAGGACCCTTACACACGTATAAAAACTGCGAAGATATTCTCAATGGCAAGCATTGTAAAGAAAAAAGGATATGGCAAATTGCTGATAGAAGAAATCAGCAAGTTTGTGAAAAACAATTGTGATTGTCAATTCATGACTGTCGATGTAACGCGACCGATCATTTCAGGTTACAATTCGATTGAGATGCTTGTGGGAGAACCTATTGAGAAGAAAAATTTGAAGCTAGAAGCGCCTACTCCGCGTGAAATTAAGGAACAGGATAATGCTATGAGGAAGTACTACGAGTTTGAACCACATGAAAGAATAGTAAGTCCTCGTAAATTTAAAGAGCTTGAGAAGCTGAGAAAATCATTGAGGCTCCGTGATCGTACTCGCTTAATATGTAGAAATGTACAATCAAGTAAAAGGACTGAACGAGTTCAGGGACTGCTTGATTTTTATAAGCAATGCAATTTTATATTCCAAATAAAACCAGAGGATAGTTCGGACACAGAATGCTATTATTCGGATACACATTCGACTCCATGGGGTCAGATTTGGCCCTTTTACAGTTACACACTCGTAGCAAAGTTGTACGATACAGACAACATCGAGAGACTGTCGCAATGGGAAACATACAAAGACTTAGAGGATAATTACGATCGTTACTAAACACACAAATGAGAGAGTTCAAGGCATAAACCGCCTGGAAAGCGGAGCTTCGCTCGTTGTTTCCAGGTGTCATCGAGTGTACCATCCGCGGGAATCCGCGTAGAGGACTACGCTAGTGGAATATGAATGATTCGCGACAGTTTAATTTAAGCGGAAGACGCGGTGCGTGCGCGAGACCGCGCCCGCGCACGTCGAACAGCGGATTTTTAAATCGTGCAAAGCACACGGCGCGCACTCAATGCAGAACTGCATGTGGAAGCAGGGCGCGACGGCGCACGTGCGCGGCGGGGACTGAACGCCTCAGAGTGCAACGCGTCGACAGCGATGCAGGTCCTGGACTGCCAGGTCGGGGAGCTGACTCGGCGGGGGCTGATGGTCATTTTGAACAACCACAACAGCTTTGCAGGGTGGGTGGGTGCCGGCGAGAGGGTGCCACAAGGACTGTGGCACACGCAGAGGTTTCCGACCACAGCGTGGGTGGCCTCGCTTTCGGCTCTGGCATCGCGATACCGAAGCAACCCGCTGGTGGTCGGCATCGACATTCGGAATGAAATTCACGACCAGGACGGCATTGTCGTGACGTGGGGGCGGAGCAACAACACAGACTCGGACTGGAAGGCCGCGACGCTGCTGGCGGACGCCGCGATCCGGGAGGCGAATCCAGAGATTCTCGTGATCGTTTCCGGACTGTGTCGCGGGTATGACCTGCGCGGGATGCAAGACCTGCAAAACTACAGGTCCAAGTACGTTTTTACGACGCACGTGTACACCTTCTCTTGGTGGTTCACGAGCGTGAACTGGGTGGCTGTGCTTTGTCTGTCGCTGCTGTTTGTCGCGGGCAATGTAGCGGGAGTCTTCTGGTTGCGTCGGCATCCGCGCGGGTACATGGCTGTGCGAAGCTATGGACAAGCCTGGCCGTACGTGCTCGCCGGGTCCGGACTGGTACCCGTGTACCTGCTCGTCGTCAGTCTCGTCTGGATGCAGCAGGCGAACAAGGTCGGGTGCAGCTCGATCGCGGCCGACGCGCACTGGACGCTGTATGTGGGCGTGTCCTGGCTCCTGGCAGCAGCGTGGGCCTTTTTCGTGCTGGCGACTCACGAGAACGTAGTGTGCTGGCGCAGGCTGGCGACGTGCTGGTGCGGGTGGAGCGCGTGTCTCGGGGCGGTGCAGGCGGGGCTGAGTGTGTTTTACCAGACCTACTGGGCGGTGGTGTGGGACCTCCGCCGGTGGGACTCGAGGAGCATCCCAGTATGGGTGGGCGAGTTCGGAGCTGTGGTCGGAGACACCAGCGTCGCGTGGGGCTGGCTGTTGACGTACCTGGCAGATATGCACTACGCGTACTGGCCACTGAACGGGTGCGCGCAGCGTTTCAAGACGCTCCAAAACGATACGTTCGGGATTCTGGAGTGCGACTGGGTCACGGTTCGCAACGCGAGTTGGACTGCGAGGGTGTTCCCGTAGGAAATAATGTTATTTAAGAGTAGATAGAAATGTCCAACACCAAAAAAGCTTATTGCTGGGTTGAGGTGTGGGATATGGATTATAAAAATCGCAGTGGTGCGGGGTACATTGATAACAGTACGAATGTTCTCGCGCAACTTGAAAAGATTTGCGGGCCATTCGACCAATGGCTTCGGGTATATTTATGCCATTCGATGAAATTCGAACAACCTTCTCACACATTTAAATACAAATCCAATCAGAACAAACATGAAGATAGAAAGCAATTGGAGAAGTTCATTAACACAATAAATACACAGATTTTTGATGGAAACTGTACAAATGATAAGAAGCTTCATCTGGTGATTATAAAGAAACACGATCAAATTCTCCACAATGTCGAGCCTGATTTTGTCGACGACTCGGAGCTCGTTGGCTTCTTCACTTCGCTAGAATTCACAAAAGATGATGTGCAAACGATTACAAGAATTTTGAACATCACTGAAGTCTGGCAGCTGCAGTATGTGTCGGACGAAGACCTCGTTGAAGTTTATAATCACCTCGATGTTGAGTTTCAAAAAAAACTTAAAGTAGCGGTGTTGTGGTCCCGTGTCGAATTCGGCGGGAAGTCGCTTAAGTGGACTGGTAACACATAAGTTTAGTGTTTTAATGATAAAGTTAAAGACTACACGTAATGGCGTCCTCTTTGAAAACAGATTTTTTTACTGTTGCGCGCTGCGCGGGGCCTCGCGGAGGGCGCGGCGGCCGGGCGCAGCGCAGACGGTGCGCGCGAGGATGTCGAGGTACTCGCGCACGCTGCCCCGGACGTGCTCCTGCACGGGCGCGTCGAGCACTTTGAGGTACCAGGGGAGGGCGAGCTCGAACTCGGCGCTGAGCGAGACGGTGCCGGTCGCGGGGTCGGCGGAGGCGAAGACCTTGATCTCGAGACTGTCGAGGAAGGGGAGGTTCTGCACGGTGACGGTCTCGCGCATGGCGCGGCCGTGCACGCAGACTTGCTTCTCGATGCCCATGAAGAGGCTGTGTTTTTTCCAATACACAATCAACATGTTCGGGACGTCGACGCTGGTGTCGTACTCGACGCGCGAGCAGTTGCCGCGCTCCGCGGCGAAGTGCCAGTTGCGCACGTCGTGTGTGTGGCTCCAGGCGGTGGCGAGGGCGCGGAGGGCGTCCGAGTCCGCGGGCCACGGACTGGGCGTCCGGAAGGGGCACGCCGGGGCGGTGGAGACGTAGACGGCGGTGGCGTGGGCCGCGGGCGCGAGGGCGAGGGCGAGCGCGGCAACAAGCGCGGCGACCAGCGCGGCGACGCGTGGTTCGCGGGGGGCCCGCGCGCGCGGCATGGCCGGGCGCTCGTTTATACGCGCGCACGCGCCGCTTGCTCCCGACTCGCGAACCGCATCGTTGCGAAAATTTGGATTTCGTGGATTCGCAAAAGCGCGGCAAAGCGCGGCAAAGCGCGGCAAAGCGCGGCAAAGCGCGGCAAAGCGCGATTCGCCGCATGCCGCTCGAAGAGCTCGGCCTAATGTTCTGCGTGTGGCTGGCGTGGGCCGGACAGCTCGCGCACATGGCGCTGCTGAGCGAGCGCGATGACGAGTAGTGCGCGCGGCACGCGTGCCGGCAGCGGGGTCTTGTGACAAATAACTTGATTGTAATAAAGAACGCCCCATGCGTCTTTCATAAAAGCGCATAATCCGATATATAACAGTCTCGGGTGCATGGCGTCGGGGGGCTTCTTTGCAAGTTTGAACGGCGATATTCGCTTCACCGACTCGAGGATCAACGGCCCCGGGCCGCTGCCCACCGACCTCGGGGGCGGCCCGCAGGGCGTCTACGGGCAGGCGGACGGGGTGTACAACGGCACCTCGCAGCTGCTGGAGAACATCGTGCCGTATTCGCAGCCGGGCAAGGGCAACCTCAACGCCAACAAAGGCCCTCAGACCGCGCACCGGGTGGCCGCGGGCATCCCGCGCGTCGAGCTCCCCGAGCCCGAGCCCGACACGGTGAGCACGTTTTCGCTCTTCCACTCCGTGGACAACGGGGACGTGGCATTCATCGTGACGCCGGTGTCGACGCAGAAGTATGTCTGGCTGTCCTCCAAGCCTTATCCCATGCAGAGCCAAAAGCACCTGAACTCGCTCGTGAATGTCAATGTGTTCCTGAACGTCGTGCAAGTCAACTATGTATTGGCGGGCATTTTCAACCGCCTGTGGTATCGATTGGAAAAAAACATTTTGACTCCAGAAAACTCGAACGCGTGGGATTCGCTCATCGCCAGCTTCGGCACGTATGCGGTGCATTCTTCTGATAATATTGTGAAATTGGGTGTCAATGGTAAAAAATCTTCTAAAGAATCAGATAATCAGAAAACTGAATATCAGATGATTGTACAGTTTGTCCTCAAAACGTTTCTGTTACTACAGCATATTATCAAATTCCATATCAAACCTTTCGGTATCTGCGCTGGTTCGGAGAAGCAGGGTGGACAGCATGAGGGTCGAGACAAACCTGTACAAGCTGCTGCGAGCTACTTCACCACACTTACAGTGGATGGACAGAACCGAGATTTGGTTAATATATGGCGAAATAACGAGATTGAAGGGGGAGATCAATTGATTATGCATTTGGCACCAGTACGACGCAGTAATACTGTTCTATACACATTAAATCATTACAATCACGGCACTGTGTCAAAATATATGAACTTCAATAGGTTAAATTTTTGCGTGATTCAAATAATTCCTACATTTTTTAAAGCTGGGGAGCTGCCTGAGTATTACAGAAATGAACAAGATAGCGTACTGAAACAACTGTTTGAGCATAATTTAAAAACTATTGAAGACCCTTCTGATGATGAATTACTAGAGGCGTTTAAAATGTTATTGGATCACCGTTGTACTGGATATTGGCATTGCGCGCAGACATATTCAAAGTCGGCAAGGTACGGGCAGGTTTTGGCGCCGTTCAGTGATCATGAGTATATGACAGGTGCTTTGATGCAAGTGAATTGGGCGCCTGTCTGGAAGGAGGAAAAAATGTTAGATTGGTTTACAGCCGATGTGATTACAGATATAAATAATATGGCAGAAAAAGTTAGCAAACATGGTTCTCTTGAAAAAGACGAAACAAAAATACCGCAAACTGAAATGCTTGTTTTTAAACACAAATATCCTTTTATAAACAATGGATATAATTTATTGAAAGCGATGCTCTTAGGAAGTAAACTTGATTCGCATTTGGATACTTTCAAGAATATGTATATTCATGATATTGTTTCAAAGAAGCGTGGAAGGGAACCTGAAGGTGGAAGGGGTGAAAACCGAAGTTCTGGAATTGATCTCGAAGGTTTAGATGCACCTATGCAAACACTGCTTCCCAAGCGCACGATCACCCGCGTGGCGGCTCGCGTGGACGTGACGCCAAAGCAGCGCGCGAGCACGCTTCCGGTAGACTCGACGACGCCGGCGACGACGGCAGCGACGTCAGCGGCGGCGGCGGCGGCGGCGGCGGCGGCGACGTCAGTGGGGATCGCGGCGACGACAGCGGCGGCGGCGGCGACGGCAGCGGCGGTGGCCAAGGCGGGCGAGGAGTCCGAGCCGAGGAAGAGGTCAAAGGTCCCGAAGGCGGCGACGCTCCCGACTCAGACAGCCGAGGAGCTCGAGCTTGAGCGCATCTTCGAGAGGCGCGGCGCGGACAAGTAGGCGCGGGCGCGCGGGCGCGCGGTGGGGCGTGCTGCGCATGCTGCGCGTGCTTCGCGTGCTGCGCGTGCTCCGCGTGCTGCGCGCGGCGTGGTGCGGGCGAGTGTCAGTTCTTTGGGACGAAGAAAGGTATCAGTAAGAATCTTTATTCAATAAATATGTACAGTGACTCGCGTGGCTAGTTTGCGAGAGAGTGGGCTGAAGACGTGAAGCGCGCTTCAGTATCCCGGTGAGTCCGGGCGGGACTGGTCCCCCTGGTCAGACCCGCCGTCGGATCCGACGTCAGAGAGGTGTTCGTCCTCGTCCTGATTCGCGACCTCCAGGTCAGACCCGCCGTCGGATGCGACGTCAGAGAGGTGTTCGTCCTCGTCCTGATTCGCGACCTCCAGGTCAGACCCGCCGTCGGATCCGACGTCAGAGAGGTGTTCGTCCTCGTCCTGATTCGCGACCTCCAGGTCAGACCCGCCGTCGGATCCGACGTCAGAGAGGTGTTCGTCCTCGTCGCTGTCGCAGCGTGAGTAAGGACCACCCGGTGTGACCGGAGTGCGCTGACGGGACTCGTCCTCCGAGTCAGACCCGCTGTTGGATCCGACGTCAGAGAGGTGTTCGTCCTCGTTGCTGTCGCAGCGTGAGTAAGGACCACCCGGTGTGACCGGAGTGCCCAGAGGAGTGGGCGGAGTGCCCGGAGTGCGCAGAGGGGACTTGTCCTTCGAGTAAGACCCGCCGGCACCCGGAGTGACCACAATGGGGTCACCATCCGATTCGCACCCGCTGTCGGATCCGACGTGAGAGAGGCGTTCGCCCTCGTCCTTTTTCGCGACGCGCTCGTGTTTGTCCGAGTCAGAGAGGTGTGCGTTCTCGTCGCTGTCGCAGCTGGAGTCTGACACGTTGTTGTCATGGGCAGAAGGGTTGGCGGAGACGTCGCAGCCGGCAGAAGTGTCGGACGCGACCTGCTGCTTGTAGACCCAAGGGTCGGAGATGGGAAAGTTGTTGTTCATGAAGTCAGTATCAACTTGTTTGCGCATGTCGATTGTCTCGAAAATATCTTGGACCAACAGATCCAAAAGTTCGTCCAATGGTCTCTTGTTGAACCGGCTGATGTCTTGCTTATTAAGATTTTCAAATGCGATTTCTTTCATGTCATATGCCATGTTCTTCAGCTCAAAAGGCAATATGTCATACGGATCCTCCTCACCGGACTTCTTGATGATGAGGTTTTCAAACACTTCATGCATGAATTTGTTGAGAATGCCTTGAAGAGGCGCAAGTTCCTTTTCTACTTCGGCGACTTCTTTGGCATGCACGATGTCAAGCTCTTTTTCAAGAGCTTCTGCCGCCTTCTTTGCAACCCTGCGTTCGGCGTCTTTCTCGCGCCTTTTCCTTAGCGCTTCCTCCTCTTTAGGGGTCCGTTCAACCTTGGGCTTCTTGGAAACACCACTGTCCTTGATGTCAAGCGCATCTGCCTCATGCTGGCGCTTTTTGCCGGCCTTGTCTGTCTCGCGCTCCTTTGCAGCGGCTTCCTTGGCAGCTGCCTGCTCGGGTGTCAGTTCAATAGTGGGTTTCTTGGCCTTCTTGGAAACACCGCCGTTCGCGATATCAGGCACAGCCTTCTCCTGAGCTTCCTGAGTCCTCTTGACTTTCTTCGCTGCAGCGTCTCTTTTGCTTTTTTCGTCAGCTTTTTGGTAAACTTCATCAAACGCTGTTTGTATTATAGGACTGAAATCCTCTACGATGGTGTCGAAGTCCTCGATGCTTCCTCGCTTTTTTTCAGGAATTTTTCCAAGACAGTAAATGATGCAATGCTCCTGCACTGCACTCAGAGGGTTATCCTCCGTTGAGGCTGTTGCACTGGCGCACTTCTGTGAATCCCCTGCGGGGAAGTCGTCGTCGGCATCCTTTGGCTTTAACTTCCGCAAGTCCGTGTATGTAAACTGACGGAAATATGTCATTGCAAAAGGTCTCACAAGCTTCTCAAAGGACGAAGAGTCAGCCTCTTCCACAGTCATAGACTCGATAACATTGGTCTCAAAAGTCGTCATATTGTTTCTAATTATACTTTGTTAAATACCAAAAACATGTATTATCGCATGCCTAACTTTGTCTTCGCGCCTGTGCGCGTGGGTGTATCATGGAAGCATACAGGTTTAAGTCTAAATCTGTTCTAGGTCTGCGTAAGTGCACTTAGCATTACATGGTACGCATGCGCTCAGCGCGTGCGCTATGTTGCGGCGGGTGCGAGGCTTGCGCCCGCATAGACGGCGGCGGCGGAGGCGTTCAGTGCGCCCGCAGCGACGCTGGCGGCAGCATGCGCGGCCTGCGTGCGCGCCTGCTTTCGCTTCTGGCGGTACTCGCGCTGGTACTCGGCGATTTTAGCGGCGTGTGTTGTGCGGTACTGCTTTTGGTAGTTGTAGAAGTAGCTTCTGTGCTCGGCGCGGTAGGTGCGCTGGTATTCAGACAGACGGCTGGCGTTTGTGGTGTAGTAATTCTTCGCGTATTGCTGAATCTTCTCGGAGTTCTGGTCGCGATACTCCTTTTCGTACTCCTTTCTGCGCTCTGGGTTTCTGACCCGGTACTCTCTCTGGCGGGACAGGATTTCTTCTCTGTGTTCGTCGTAGTGCTTCTTTGCGTATATGCGCTGCTGCGCCTTCTTGCGCTCGCTCTTCATTTCGATGCTCTCGATGGCTGCGGCCTCTTGCGCCATGAAGGCCTGCATGACGTTCTGCATCGCTGAGTCGGTGACGTACGGCCTGGGATCGAGAAGAATGTTCTGTTTTTTGACGGCAATTCGCGCGTGGGCACGCGCCTGTCGCGTTACCGTGTTTCAGTTTTGAAATCGCGTCCTATGTTTGCACTCGTTTTCTTGAAACATCTATTCTTAGAATGGCCTTCTCTTGACTTGCGAAAATTTGCTTGGTGAACGCACTAAGTCGTATTTTACTACCCGTTGGTATGCAAAAACATGGCGCGCACCTGGGTTTGCTTGTTTGGACTGTTTTGGTACTGGTTTGCAAAACGAATGCGAACAGTGGTGTAGGACAATATCAGGCAAAAACATGGAAATTTTGGACATGCAACTGCAACGACCGTCCGAAAGAGTGCTACGGGAACGGAGCGTGTGGAACATGGGAATATTGTAGTAATATAGGAGAAGAGTTTTTTCAAGAACGGGCATTTATCTGTGGTCCGTGCTCTCGCGGAACGTATTACAAGAAAGTGAGTCCGTTGCAAAGTTATCAAACTGTGAAGACAATGCCGCGCACAGAAGAACAGCGTTTCTGTCCATCAAATAACAATGTAGATTACATAGATTTCACTTCAGGTGATTGGTGGAAGCAACTTTTTTCCCCACCCGAGAAAGACTGTTATTACGCAACAGTGAACATACCCGGTTCAGAAGAAACTTTGCAGGGATGCCAACAGTGTCCTATCTTTACCGTTGTGAATCCAGTGGACCCAATTTCACTAGATATTTTTCGTGGTGAAAATACACAACTCGCTACTGCTGCACAACAAGAGACACGCTGCTTTACATCGTGTTTCTTGGCGTGGAAAAGCGACAAAAATACCAAAAATACGATATCGATCAAAGTCTTGAATTCCAGGAGTATGATCCAAGACGACAATTCATTTGATATTTTTACAGAGATTGATAGTGATAGAACAGTTGCAGAACCGCCAATTTTGTTGCGTCAGTCTTCAATTGGGTTCTCTGTAAGCGCAAAAGAGTGGCTCGACACGGATGAGGCAAAAGTGTATAAAGCATACATCACAGCGAATCAAAGACATAAAAGAATCACAACGTTGCCTGCACCTAGGAGGTCCTGTAGGATTTGTCCCGACGGGACAACTCTTCTTGCATCACCTGTTTTAAAAGATGGAAAATTAAACAAAGAAGATTTACAGGAGACAATTGACAATATTAAGATGGTGAAAGACTTTTTGTTAAAGGGTATTGATCCTCCGACTGGATTTTCTCATGAAATCTCGTGGCTTAATTCAGATTTGATTTATGATTTCAATGTTGTCGAGGTCTGTCAATCTTGCCCTGCTGGAACGTTTTTTGATAAATTTCGCCGTGATCTGACAAAGTATACCGTAAACAGTAAGGCCAGAGATGCGCTCTTTAAACTTAAGCAGGTAACAAACGCAAAAATGATCGATAAATGGACGTTGTCTCAACTCCGCTGTCATCCATGCGATGACGGTTTTTATAGGTCGGCAGAGCAATCTGTATTCGAATGCCAGATTTGCGAAGAAGAAACATTCACTTTATTGAATGTCAGTACGATAAAGATACAGATGACTCCGGGCGCACAGTATGAACTTAAAGAAACCCTACTGGCCACGACGTGTGCAAAATGTCCGGGTGGCAGTGAGAGAAAAACGGAATTACCGTGTAGCAGTTACCTTCTCAAGTCAGAAAATCAATTTTCTATCTTGCCAAAAAACGATTGTTGTGCACCATGTGGAGTCAACCTGTACAAGCCTGAGGGTATGAAAGTTTGTATCGACGTGCCATCGGACATGGCAACGGAATTTCCCTTCGGCAATACAAAGGTCATTCGTTGTGTGGAAGGAACTGAGCTTCGTGGATGCATGGAAAAGAGGAGGGATAATACGGACCGTCCTTTCGCTCTCGAAAATAACTACTGCCTGCGCACGGATACAGCGGAAGACGATGACTGGCGTGTGTGCTTGCCGTGCACGGCGATCGAGCGGCCGCTTATGGACAATAATGAGGCGCGGTGTTTGATGTGCAACGGTGAAGATGATGAAGTACCGCGCGGTGAGTTCTATAACACGACGACGAAAAAGTGCGAGGCGTGCGACGAGTGCAAGGTTTTCGAGCCGGAGGTGGTGTGGCGGGCGTTCCTCCATGATAAGGAAGGGTATCAAAACGCGATTGAGCCGTGGTACAACGAGAACAACTTTAAGTTCCGGGTGAGGAATCGCTGGCACTACAAGCACTTCAACATCAAGTGCAATGAGCTGCGGCGGCGGAGGTTGTTGTGGAACGCAGGCGCGTTGAGAGTGGATGTCGAGGGCGAAGACCGCGTGAAGACGGCAGCGGCTGTGCGGTGGAAGGGGCAGCTGCACGGGGATGGCCCGGTGGCTGCACTGCACGCGGTGGACTATGAGCTCTTCGCGAACGGCACGCGGCGGTGCGAGGTGAAGCGCTGCGAAGCTTTCTGCGAGATGCGGTATATGTACAGCCAGGGGTGCGGCGCTGGTGCGGCGACGGCGGAGCTCTGGGCGCGAAAGGCGGAGGGCGGTATCTGGCGCGTGCAGAAGCTGCAGGCCCTGGGGGCGCAGGCGCTGGCGGCGGCGAGCGCGGCGAGCGCGGCAAGCGCGGCGAGCGCGGCGAGCGCGGCGAGCGCGGCGAGCGCGGCGAGCGCGGCGAGCGCGGCGAGCGCGGCGAGCGCGGCGAGCGCGGCGAGCGCGGCGAGCGCAGTGCTGGCGGGGTGGGAGCTGAAGCACCACGGGCACTGCGTCGAGTGCAAGGTGTGCAGCGACCACCGGTACAACCGCGGGTGTAATCGCTTCGGGGGCCCGGACCCGCCGGAGGGGACCTGCGAGTTGTGCGCGACGCAGTGCGAGGGCGCCCAGTTCCTCTGGCACGAGGAGGGGCTGCGTGGATGCTTCCCGCTCGCCGCGGAGCGACGCGGGCGGGTGTTGGCGAACTACGTGTGCCGGCGGTGCCCGACGTGGGTGCAGAACACGAGCGGCATCTACGCGGTGCTAGGGTGTGGGGGCAAGGAGACGTTCGAGTGGTGGGAGCCAGTGCCGCTGGGCTTCAAGACGAAGACGCTGACCAAGGATGAGGCGCTGGCGAAGAGGGCGGCGGAGCACCCGGACGTGGACGTGAAGTTCAAGCCTTTTTATCACCTCGGGGCGTACTGTCCGAACGGGCACTTTTTCGACACCGAGGCGCCGGGCTGCAAGTTCGAACCCGAGAGCGGGTTCAGGCTGCACCGCGCGGAGATGAGCTTCGGGTACGACGTGTTCAAATTAGATTGCTGCCGGCTGTGCGAACTCTGCGACGTGGACAAGTACCGCATGACGGCGCTGTACCGGCCGTGCACGGGGGAGACTGTGCGCGACACGCAGGCGCAGGCGTGCGGGGACCGTTGCGAGAGCGGCTTCTACGTGCGGAACGAGAGCGCGCTGGAGTGCGTGGCGTGCGGGGAGTGCTAGCGCGAGCCCTGGGAGGCGTGATTTTATTGATGTGATTTTATTGATGTGATTTTATTGATGTGATTTTATTGATGGTGTTTATTGAGTAAAATATAGTAAAATATCCTCAGTCAGTGCTCCCTACGCTCACGCGCTCACGCTTACGCGCTCACGCGAAGCGGCCGCGCAGCAGCTCGCGGAGCGCGACGGCGTCGTGACAATACTCGAGCTGCGCAGCTGCAGGCATGTGCCGGCCGCAGAGGAAGGCGTGGGTGCGAACGCCGAGGCGCGAGTCGAAGACCGGGACGGCGGTGCAGCCCTGGGCGCGGAGACAGACGACGCAGCCCTGGGCGAGGAGGGGGCGCGCGAGACTCTCGCTTTGCTCTGCGCACCTGTAGAAGGCGGCGGCGGAGCCACTCCACGCGTGCACACTGGCGCAGAAGCGGCAGAAGTAGTAGGAGGTGCTGCGGACGCGCACGATGCAGCCGAGGGTCTGAATGCAGACGGTGAAGGAGTTGGAGAGGCAGTGGACGCAGAGCGGGGACTGGCCGTGGATGAGGCGCATGTTGCCGGCAGAGGTGGGGTGCTGCTCATGGCAGCGGAGGCAGACGTACAGGAGCGAGCGGTGCTTGAAGCCCTCGAGCTTGGAGGCGCGGACGAGTGCGTACTGCTGGTGCTGGAGCTCGACGGGGAGCTGGAAGCGCACGATGCGGTTCTGGACGTCGTGTGCAGCAGCGAGGGCGAGCAGGGGTTGCGTGCGCGTGGCAGCGAGGAGGCCGAGGCCGTCGAGGCCTGCGAGGCGCGGGACGCGCATGGCGGCGGCGAAGGTTGGCTCGTGGGCGGCGGCGTTGCGCTGGCCCTCTCGGATGTGGTGGAAGTTCTGCATGCTGCGGCAGGTGCGGTTGCAGCGCTCGATCGCAGTCTGGGCCTTGGCCTCGAGGCGCGCGAAGTCGAGGTCTTCCTGGAGGGCGCTGATGCGGAAGTTGTCGACGATGTAGCGCACGAGGCGCGAGACGCGCGCGTGGTCGTAGGACGGGTCGATGAAGCAGCGCATGAGGCTGACCTCGAGGGGCATGTAACGGTTGGTGAAGACGATGAACTGCTCTATGAGCGCGAGGCGCAGGAGGTAGAGGTGGGACGCGAGGAAGACGTGGAGGTCGGCGGCGGAGCCGCGCGTGAGCAGCTCGTGGAAGAAGCGCATGAGCTGGCGGCGGGTGGTCCACACGGGCATCTTGGCAACGCCCTGCGCGCTGCCGAGCGTGAGGTTCTGGATTGCGACGAGCATATGCTGCATGTCCTGGAGGGCAACGTGCTTGAAGGCCGGAAACTGCATGCGGTTGTGCTTGACGAAGGGCATGCTGTGGGTGTACATGCGGAAGAGCACGTCGCTAGAGACGCTGCGCAGGAGCATGCGGCGCACGATGTGGCCGATGTCTTGCACGCGGCCGCGCCCGGGGAGGTGCGCGGGCTCGAGCAGCGCGAGGAAGCGCGGCTGGAGCGCGGGCGCCAGCAGCGAGCAGAAGAGCACCGCGTCGAGGCGCTCGAGCTTGGCGGAGAGCGCGGCGCCCGCCTCCTGCTTCTCGGCGAGGAGCAGCCGCGCGAGCTCGGCGCGCAGCGCGGGGTGGAGCGCGGCGGCGGCGGCGGCGGCGGCGCAGGCGCTGCCGGCGGCGCAGGCGCAGCCCGCGGCGCAGCCCGCGAAGCCCGCGAGGCCTGCGCAGCCCGCGAAGCCTGCGGGCGTGGGCCCCTCTGGGGCCCCTGCCGCGGGCGTGGGCCCCTCTGGGGCCCCTGCGGCGGGCGTGGGCCCCTCTGGGGCCCGGGGGGGACACGCGCCGGGAGGCACGGCGGGTGTCGGCCCGAGCACGGCAGCCTGGGAGAAGACGCCGCCCGTGAAGAGCAGCGCGGGCATGTCGCCCGTCCCAAGCGCCTCGCAAGTGCTGGGCGCTACTGAAAATTCTCGTAGTAGACGTCGCGTTGGCCGATGCGGCGCACGCCGTCGGCGCCGGCGACGGCGAAGTAGCGGTTTCGCTGGTGCGCGACGACGGGGAGCGGCATGCAGTGCACAGGGCCGCCCGGCGGCACGACGAGCATGGCGCGCTCGCTGTACTCTCCGGGGACGCCCGCGATGTTGCCGTAGAACTGCACCATTTGCGAGGTCGAGAGCCCGCTCGCGACGATGCGGTAGAAGAGCATCTGCGTCGTCTTGCGGATGCAGAGCACGCACATGCGCGGGTTCACGTTCGAGACCGTCGGGAGCACGAACGCGACGCCGGTGAAGCCCGCGGTGGCCTGGCACTCGCAGAACTCCCCCATGACGCACGGGGTGTCCTCGGGGAGGTGGCACTCGCGCAGGAACTTCTCCTCGTAGGCGCGCGTGACGACCGACACGCTGTCGGTGGCCCCCGGCTGCCCGTGCTTGAGCAGCGACGGGCCGAAGGGCGTGGAGTCGAGCACGCTCTCCAGACACAGCCACACGCTGCTGCGCTCCGGGGCCGCGCCCTCGAAGTCGCGCAGCAGCGCGCGGATGCTGTCGAGGCTCGCGCGCTCGTGCATCGCGCGCGAGCGCTTGCTCGCGACGTCGCCGGGCACGGCGGCTTTGCGCTTCGCGCGGCGGGCGGGCGGCATTTTCGCGCGTGCGCGCCGCGTGCGCGGCTCGAGGGCGAACTTTTTTTTCGGCCGTGTGCTGTGAGATTCAAGGACTATGGCACGTTGGGCATGCGCGCAGAGTTTGCGAGATGTGCGGTGGGTTCGGGAAGATGGGAACTTGTTGGCGTTGACAGTAGGCCACCCGTATGGAGTGCTGATGGGGAGACGGGTGAATCGCAAATTGCGTTTATTAAAACAAGGATGCGCCTGACGGCGCTGGATGCGCCTGACGGCGCTGGCGGAAAGAACCGCAGAGGGGGCGGTGGGTTTTACTCGCTGTCGCTGACTTGTCGTAGGCGCTGGTACTTCTTCGTCGCTGGTTCTTTCGCCACTTTTTCTTTCTTGGAGGTGTTACTCTCTTCGCGCCCGCGCTTGTCTGGCTTAGGCCGCGCGGGTGGTGGCGTGACCTCTGGCTGAGACAGCGCGTCCTCTGGCGTGACCTCTGGCTGAGACAGCGCGTCCTTTTGCGCGACCTCTGGCTGAGACAGCGCGTCCTTTTGCGCGACCTCTGGCTGAGACAGCGCGTCCTTTTGCGCGACCTCTGGCTTAGACAGCGCGACTTCTGGCGCCTTTCCTGACGCGTTTACTTGCGCAGGTGCTCCGATTAGCTTTGTCAGCTTGTCATGAACTTCTTCGAGCTTTGCTTTTGCCGCCTCGTAACGTTCCTTTTGTTTGGATTCGATCTGTGTTGCTTTTTCATGAGCCTCTACGGCCGCATTGTTTATCTCATTCAAACGTATGAGCTCCTTGTATGACTGAAGGCGCGCTTCTTCAGTGCTCTTCACCTGTGTCTGCGCGTTTTCGTAAAGTTCGCGTGCTTGATCGACAGCATCTTTGAGGCTCTCATACATCGTGGTGACGTTATCGATAAGATTTGTTGCCATTGTGTTTCTAAATAAACCTGTCTTATATACGTGTTAAATAATTTTCAGCGCCGGTGCACGCGGCGCACCCAGCGCGCGGCGGGCGCGTCCTCGGGGGCGTCCTCGGCGGAGAGCTCGGAGTGCTCGGAGGGCGCCTCGCTGCTCGAGATAACGACGTAGCTTGGCGCGGCAGCTTCGCGC
>Ga0255113_1000234_pt1 | contig 16820 bp, 14 predicted proteins | sample Law_Yuk_RepC_8h_FD_188473 | JGI IMG/M metagenome (GOLD analysis project Ga0255113, IMG submission 188473) | Freshwater microbial communities from St. Lawrence River, New York, United States - Law_Yuk_RepC_8h | ecosystem: Environmental > Aquatic > Freshwater > River | place: USA: New York... | reverse complement strand
CTGAATGACGGGTCCATCGGTTTCTGTGCTCACCTTGGCTCGTTGATCGGGGCCTCCGTGAGGCTGACCGGGGCCGGTTATTCCCTTGAGTCGAGCGACTGGCTCGGCGGAGGTCCCGTTTTTTAATTGCCCCTAGGTCTCGCCTGTTTCTTAACGATGTCTATGAGCAAAATCTACGCCGCGTGTTCCGCCGTCGCCGTCCTTGTGTTCGGTCTCGTGGGCTGCCAAGCCCCTGTGTCCAACACCTTTACCCCGCATGCCTATCGCAACATCAAGACCTGGGATGTCGATTTCCTCCTGGTCGACGCCGGTCAGGTGACCGAGACGACCACCGACGCAAGCGGCAAGACCATCAGCGTCACCCAGAAGAACGGACAGTCCGCCGGGGCTTGGTCCGTCCGCGAGGATCTTTATTATTACATGAAGGGCCGCGGCGGCTATAACATGGTGGCGAAGGGCGACAAGGCCGACGCCACCGTCCGGATCTCCTTCGACAGCTACTTCTTCAACGGCAACTTCGGAGTCATCAACCTCACCGTCTTCAATCGCGCGGGTGAGCCCATCTCCCGTTTGAAGATCGAGAATCATCACCCGAAGATGGACCTGGAGTCGCGCAATGAGGTCATCAAGGAGATCGTCGAAACGCTGACGGCGGAAGTTTTGGCTAACCGCTGAACCTTCGCTTTTTGCCTATGAAGGCCGACCTGCTGGTCGGCCTTTTTTGCGTCCTATCGATATCTTTGTTGGCTATGTCGGCTTTGAAGCGGGGCGTTTCCGGCCGCTGCGGTGGTTCTTCCGATGGATGAGAAGGCCTGCGATGCCCGTGCCGGCTGCCGGGGCGTCGCGCCCCGCAGAACGGCCCTATCTTCGGGGTTGAACGGGGACCCGCCGAACGGCAAGGCGAGGGCATGAGGTTTCCGCTGTGCTTTTCGCGGTCGGGCTGACCGCCGCCGAGGCGGTCCGATGGACGCCGGGGAAGTCCTCGGCGTTTCGATCGACGATGGGCCCGGGGCGATCCTGGTGGGTCGTCCATGGAGTGGCGTCCGGTTTCTTCGAAGGTCGTTTCGAGCCGGGCATTCCGCGGGACTTCCCTATCCCCGCCGATCGCGAAGAGGCGTGGCGGACCTTGCTGAAGAAAGTTTGGTGAGGGCGGGATGGAGGCCGAGGCGTTCAGGGCAAAAGGCGCCACCCAATCTCGCCGCCTATTCCATGTTTCCGTCCGTCCGCTCACTCCGCGATCACCAAGGCGGCGGAGGCGGGCGGCAGGGTCACGGTGGCTTTGCCGGTCGCCACGGGCAGGGGCTCCGTGGTACGCGGGCTCCACTTGCCTTCGGCGGTCACCGCCGCACCCGCGAAAGTCACGCCTTCGGTGGCGTCGGCGCTGGGCGCGGTGAGCCGAAGGACTTGCCCGGTCTTGAAGGCGGCCCCGAGGTCGAGCTGGACGGCCACCGGCTGCGTCAGGTCCTTGTTGAGTAAGGTCACCCGTAGTTTGCCGTCGGCCCCACGCACGGCATGGGCCACAAAATTTGCGGCGCACTTGGTTTCCGACGCCACGAGCCGGCCTTGCGCGGCCTGGCTGAAGAAGAGCAGGCCGTAGTAGAGCGGGGCGGCGCCGTAGGTCTCCATCTTCTTATCGTAAACAATGGGTGAGTAATTATTGGCGGTGAAGCTGCCGTGCAGATTGACGCCTTGGCCGCCGCGCGTCGCGACGTCGAAGAGGAAGTCGATCGACCACAGCGCCGAGGCGAAGGCATTGCTCACGCCGCGTTTGCCTCCGCCGGAGGCCGTATTGCACTCGGCCACGCGGTAGGGCACGCCGGCCGCTTGGGCGTCGGCCAGCTTGATCGCCCAATCATCCGGGTATTTCTCGCCGAGCAGCTTCTCGATCGACGTGAAGCGCTGGGCCTTCGGGTCGGTTTCCGGCGCGGACAGCGGGTAGACGTGGGAGGTCGCCAGTACGATCCGGCTCCTGAAGTCGGCCATGAACAAGGGCATCCACTTCGTGCTCTTGGTTACCGCCGGGCCCGTCAGCGGGGCCTGCGGGCGCTTCGCGACGATGGCGTCGGCCGTCGCGGTGAACTCGGCCTTGTACTGCGGGTAGCCCCAGTTACCCGGTCGGATGCCCTCGCGCTTGGGCCCCTTCGGGTAGAGGTTCGGCTCATTGCCGATCTCGATCGCCAGGATCTCCTTCGCGCCCACCTGGAGGGCGTAGTCCGCCTCTGCGGCCGCCATGGCCGGGTTGTTCGCGCCGAGGTTGACCCCGTAGATGACCTTCCAGCCGGTGGCCCGGGCGAACGCGAAGAATTCATCCACCGATTCGGTCCCGATCGTGCGCGGATCGACCACATAGCGGTTGTCCTTCATCGACTCCCGCGGCGGCTGCCCGTCGCGCGTGAAGAAGGTGGAATCCACGTTGTTCGCCCCGATGCGCAGCACCCCCGGCCCCAAAGTCCGACAGAGGTTGATCAGCGTCGTGTTCTTCACGTGGAAGCAGTCGCGCACCATCAGCTTCTTCTCGGTGCTCAGTCCCACGAAATCAGTCGGCAGCACGAGCCCGGGCTGGTCCGCATGGATCGTGACGGTCGCGGGGGTCGGAGCAGCGGCAGCAAGGGTGGCGGCGAACAACAATGGCAGCATGGAGCCGAGGTTGGCCCAGCCGGCGGGGGCGGGGAAGGGCAAAAGCACTAGCCACGCTTGCCAGACCCGCTCGGGTCGCCTAGGAACCAAGCATGAGATACCCCCTCTGGCTCCTTGGTCTGTGCTCCGTGGTCGCTTCGGCCGCCCCGATGAAGGTCTTTATCTTGGTCGGTCAGTCGAACATGGAGGGACATGCCCGGGTCGAGACCATCGATTACATCGGCGACGACCCCGCCACGGCTCCGTTGCTCAAGCGCATGCAAGGCCCGGACGGCAAGCCGGCGGTCGGCGAGGGCGCATGGATCACCTACCACACCGGAAGCGGCGACCGTAATGGCGAGGGCTTCGGTAAGTTGACCACGGGCTACGGCTCGCGTCAGGATCCGACCAAGGACGGTGGCAAAATCGGTCCGGAATACACCTTCGGTCTCGCGATGGACCGCACGTTTCCGGAGCCGGTGCTACTCATCAAGGCTGCCTGGGGTGGCAAGTCCTTGAACTACGATTTCCGTCCGCCCAGCGCCGGCCCTTACCCGCGCACCCCGTCCGAGATCGAGAAGAACCGGAACACGCTCGAGAACGCGGGGCACTACTACCGCCTGATGGCCGCCCATGTGAAGCAAGTCCTGGCCAATCCGGGGCGGGTCTGTCCGGCCTACGACCCGAAGGAGGGTTATGAAATCGCCGGGTTCATCTGGCTCCAAGGCTTCAACGACATGGTCGACGGCAACTTCTACCCCAAGCAGCCCAAGGGCGCGCCGGGTAACCGCTTCGCCAAGTATTCCGAATTGATGGCGGCGTTCGTCCGGGATGTCCGCCGGGAGTTCGGCGCCCCGAAGATGCCGTTCGTCATCGGCGTCATGGGCGTCGGCGGCAAGGAACCCGGCGACGACAACCTCGCCTTCCGCGAGGCCATGGCCGCGCCGGCGGATTTGCCGGAATTCAAGGGCAACGTGACCGCCGTGCGCACCGCCCCTTTCTGGGATGAGCAACTCGGCGCCATCCAAGCCAAGAAGGAGAAGGTCCGCCAGATGGCCTATGAGCTCCGCAACAAGGGCAAGCGCTCCGCCAACGCCGACGGCAAGATGACGGAGGAGCAGCAGCGTGAATTCCTGAAGGACTACGAGGCCAAGTTGATTACGCCCGCCGAGGCGGCCCAGCTCAAGCGCGGTTCCTCCAACGCCGGCTACCACTACCTGGGTTGCGCCAAGACGTTCGCCCTCATGGGCGAGGCCTTCGCCGAGGCGAACCTGAAGATGCGCGCAGCGGCCAAATGAGGGCGGCCGGTTTCCTCGCTGTGCTGTTCCTCGGTCGCCTGGCCGCGGCCGGGGCCGCCTCGACCGCCGTGACGAACGAGCCCGACCTACTGACCATCCCCGTCCGCTTTCACGTCACCCACGGGGCGACCATGACGGTGAAGGGTAAACTTATGGAGGTCTGGGTGACGCCAGCCCAGCTCGTCGGCCCGGTGATCGCGGAGGTGAACCGCATCTGGGCTCCGGCCCGGATTCGGTTCGTCGTCGAGCGCGCCGAGGTCGAGCCGCTCCTCCGGCCGGAGGGTTTCGCCGACCTGCTGCATCGCGTGGAGAACGCCGCGCGGGGCGAGGAGGAAACCCGTGGCTCCGGCCGGACGGCCGCCATCGCGCAGCTGCTCGATCCCGCCCAGCGCCATCCGGCGGCGCATAACGTCTACCTCCTGCCTTACATCGGGGCCACGTATCAGGGTTATGCCCAGCTCGGCGGCAAGCAGGTGGTGGTCGGGGTCTGGACCGACAAGCCTTCCGGCGGCAAGCAGCCGCCCGTCAAGGCGCTCCTCGTCGAGCCCGAACCTATGCGCGTCGGCTCGTTGGCCCGGACCATCGCCCATGAGCTCGGGCACAACCTAGGCTTGGTCCATCCGGATAAGGCTGAGGCGGGCGAGGTCGGCCGGCTCATGGGCGGAGGACGGCAGGGCTATGCGCTGACCCCGGCGGAGATCGCCACGGTGCGCAAGGCCGCCCGCAAGTCCGCCGAGGGTAAGTAGCTCTGGCTGGGAGAATGCGCGTATCTCCGGCCGGGTGGTCTTGGCGTGTTAAGCCGATGACCGCTGATTAGCCCCATCGTCAAAGCACGGTTTGCGAGAGGTCTGGGCACAAAAAAGACGACCTCGGGTGAGATCGTCTTTAAAGTGGTGCCAGAGCGATAGCTACCGCGCTCTGGGGTCGGTGACGGGGAATATTATCTTCTTACCGTTAGTCGCCCTCGCGACTTATGCATCCTTTATAAGGGACGCGCCTTCCGAGTTAAATTCAACTGAGGTGAGTTATGCCTGGCCGAATCCGGATTGTCAAGGGGCGTAGCGGGCGGGACGGTTTCCAGTGGGAGTCGGGCGGTGGGATGGGCTTGGCTGGCAAGGGGTTAGGTCTGCCTGAAGAATCGCTGGCGACCTTGAAATGGCGCCGATTGACCTCGGAAAGCGGCTCGGTTTAGGCTTTCGGATGAAGCGCGGCCTGCTGCTGACGACCATCCTAGCCGCGGGCCTGTTGCTGTCGTGGTGGCCCTTTGAGTCCCCGTCGGTCGCCCAAGGGCGTGCGCATCTCTATCACCTGCGAAGCAGCGGCCTGCTCGGTGGCCCGCGCGCATCGGTCGAGTTGGGAGCCGTGCGCCGCATCATCCCGGTTGCCACGCGTTGGTCCGCGCCCGGCGAGCCATTCTGGTGGGCCGAGCTCACCGGCCCCGACGGGTCCGCGGGCTACCTCGCCTGGCGCGAGGGTGGCGACCGACGGCTCCTCGACTTCTCCCTCGAAGGCCTCGTCGCGATCGATCTGCCGCCCGCGCGGGCCCTGGGAGGCGTGCCGCCGATCCAGCAATTCGCAATCAAGGGCGCGGACGGGCAGGCGGTCGCTTCGGGTTGCGTGCCCACCGCGGGCGCCAGCCTCATCGCTTTCTGGTCCAATCGCGGCACCTATGATTGGCAGGCGGACGATAGTCACGAGGGCCTCGTCCGCCGCGTCCGCGACCGCCTCCCCATGTCGGTCATCGCCGATGTGGAAGGCTATGCCGACGGCAAGATGGCGTTGGCCGGTTGCTTTCCTGGCGCCCTCGCCGTCGGCCTGCAGGAGGACGCCGACCAGTATCGCATCCCCGTGCGCGTCTCGGTGGCTCCGTTCCGGCCCGAAATCTTGGCCGAGGAGCTCGCCGCCGGCCGCCCGGCGCTCATCTCGTGCGTCGTGCTCGTCCCGCGCAAGCCGGAGCTCGCGTGGGGACATGAAGTCGTGGCCGTCGGGCAGGTCGAAATCGCCGGCGCCCGCTTCGTCGGCGTCATCGACAACTTCTTCGCGCCGCGTCTCCCGGGCACGATCCGATGGATCCAGGCCGAGCGATGCAGCTCGCTGGTGCTGGTGCGCCCGGTCAAGTAGGCGGCAACGAGTCCAGCCCACGACCGGGTGGTCGTGGGCTGGAACTTCTCAAATGGTGGAGGTGGCGGGAGTCGAACCCGCGTCTTCCGACCCTTACGTCGTAACATCTACATGCGTAGCTTCATCATTGATCTCGATCGCGTTTGGGGATGGGCACCCGTGCGACCTATTCGTCTTCTCACTTACCCCGGAGATAACGACTAGAGGAGGGGATCGCCTGCGTTAACCGAGCTGATCCAGGGATACAGGCAGTCCCTGGGGCTCGTCGCTGTACTTAGGCAGCGAGCGCGAGAACGTTGTCGTTCTCGAACGTGATGGTGTTTTTAGCAGTTATATGCTGCCAACTGGATTTAAGAGGGAGCTGACATCCTCTGCATGCCGTCGCGATATCTTGGTTGGAATCGAATCCGGAACACCCCCGAAAATGGTTAGTCGGTCATTTGTCGGGTCCGACTGAGAAGGAACGACTTTCACCATGCCGGGAAGCGGCGGGAAGTCAAGGGGGTGCAAAAGTTGACCTGTTGATCCGTTGGCCGGTTGATCAGAGGAGCACCGGTTGCCTTGCGACAGTTCCCGAGGGTGAACTCTGTTGCTCAGGTCGGCCTGCCGGGAGGGCGGATGAGCGGACCCGGGCCTCGGGCTCACGCAATCGGCAATTCGCATGCTTCCGCATTTGTTTCATGCGTGGTGTTCCGGCCAACCGGCCAACGGATCAACGGATCAACTACTCCGAAGAGAATCGTCTCCTTGCCCTCAGCCTATGGGCTCCAATAGTCGGCCGGTCCATGAACGTCTTCACCGCCGACCTGGCTCTCGTGATCACCCGCCTGGCTTTGCTGCTCGGCCTCGGGTGGTTCCTCGCCCGCCAAGGCTGGGTCGTGGCCGCCTCGCGGCAGTCGCTGATGCGGCTCGTCATCTGGGTCTTCTTCCCGGCGATGATCTTCGACCGCGTCTGCGGTAATCCGCTCATCAACAGCGGGACCACCGCGCTCCTCTACCTCGGCGTCGGTTTCGGCATGATCGTCGCGGGCATCCTGGTCGGCCGGCTCGTGGCCCAGGCCCTCGCCTTGCCGGGCGACGTCTGCCGGCGCACCTTCGCCTTCGCCTCCGGCACGAACAACTTCGGCTACCTCGGCATCCCCATCACCGCGGCCCTTTTCGACCGCGACGTCGTGGGCGTGCTCCTGGTCCACAACGTCGGCGTCGAGGCGGCCGTCTGGACGGTCGGCATCTCGGTGCTCTCCGGCAAGCCGGGCCTGGCGGGCTTGCGCAACTTCCTCCAGCCGATGCCAGTCGCGCTTTTCCTGGCGCTCGCGTTGAACTTCGCCGGTCTCGGCGCCGCCGCTCCCACGCAGTTCGTGCAGGGCTGCTGCCATGCCGTCGGCGAATGCGCAATCCCGGTCGGCACGATCCTGACAGGCATCTACCTCCACGAGGCCCTGCGGGGGTTCCGCCTCTTCGCCGAACCGCGGCTCACGCTCGGCATCGCGGCCGTCCGCTGGCTCATCATGCCCGCCAGCCTGCTGCTCGTGGCAGGCGCGGTCATCACCGATCCCTCGCTGCGCAAGGTCATGCTCGTGCAGGCCGCGATGCCCGCGGGCATGTTCACCTTCCTCATCGTCGAGATGTTCGGCGGCCAGGTGCAGGTCTCGCTGCGTTACGCCGTCGTCACCATGCTCGCCTGCCCGGTGGTCACCACGACCTGGCTGTACGTCGGCGCTCGCTTCCTGGGCATCGCGGCCTAGCCGAGTCCCCTTTACACCTTCGCCGCCATGGTCCAGTCTAGGTTCATCCTCGTTTGAGACTCATCCTTGCCATCCTCGTCACCGCGCTCGCCGGGTGCGCCTCCTACCCGGCGAAGGGGCCGCGGGCGCGCTTGGCCAATGAGACGGGCGATTATGAAGCCGTCGCGACCTTGGCGGCCGCGGCGGCCGAGGACGATGCCAATGACGCGTTGGTCTGGAAGCTGGAGCAAGGGGCGGCGTTGCGGGCCCTCGGGCGCCTGCCGGAGAGCGTGCGGGTCTTCGAGGATGTGGAGCGCCGTTTTCGTGCCGAGGAGGAAGCCCCCGGTTTTTCCATCTCGGAGGCGGGAGCCTCGCTCCTGGTCAACGACCTCGCCGCGCCCTACCGGGCCAAGCCCTATGACCGCATCTACGCCTCCACCTATCAGGCGCTCAACCGTCTCGAGCTCGGGCAGATCGAGGCCGCGCGCGTCTCGCTGACGCGGCTGCGCTTCGTGCAGGAGACCTTCGGCGACGGCGCACTCTACCGCGCGCCCAGACCCGTCGAGGGCGCCGACCAGTACGATGCGGACAAAGCCGTCCGGGATGAGCGGACCCGCGCCGACCTGGCGCGCATCACCGATGATCTCGCCGTCCTAGGCGAAGGCGGCACCTACGACGACGCCTTCAGCCATTGGTTGCAGGGTATGTTCTTCCTGCGTTTGGGTCAGGGCGGGGTCGACCTCGAGAAGGCCCGTAAGGAGCTGCTCGCCGCGACCGCCCTCAATCGCGCTTCTTCCGTGTTCACCCGGGATCTCGCGGAGGCGGAAGGCATGCTGGCCGGGCGCCCCGGGGCGACGCGCGTCGTCTACGTGCTCATCGAGTCCGGCATGGGTCCGGCGTGGCGCGAGGAGCGCATCGACATCCCGCTGTTCGTGGCCGGTGGTCATGTGCCCTACGTCTCGGTCGCTTTGCCGGCCCTTTCGCCGGTCGCGACCAGTTATAATCTCGGCCTCCGCTTGGACGGGAAACCTATCGCCGCGGAGCTCGCCTCGCGGCCGTCCGCTTTGGTCGCCCGGCACTTTGAGGCGGCCTTGCCCGGTATCCGGACCCGGGCTTTCACCTCCGCCGCCGTCAAGGCGACGGCCAGTTATGTGCTCAACCGGGCGGCCGCTCAAAAGGCTGAGCGTCGCGATGCCGGCTCCGGGACGGCTTTGCTGGCCTTGGTCGCGAAGGTAGGCACGGCCGCCTATACCATCGTCTCGACCCGGGCCGACCTGCGTCACTGGAGCGCGCTCCCTGGACGCTTCTCCCTGGTACGGCTGGAGGCGGCACCCGGGGCCCGGTTGGAGGTACCCGGTCATCCAGAGGCTTCCCTGACGCTTCCCCCGGGCAAGGTTCTGCTTGTAAGCCTCAAGGTCGCCTCGGAAAATACTCTGGTCACCTTACGGTGCGTCCCTTTGGTCCCATGAAGAAACTCCTACCTCTCCTCGCGCTCGGCCTATTCGCCGGTTGCACCAGCCTCGTCTCGACCGCCGATCGCCTTGAGCGCGGCCTGACCCCGCCCGACGCCGTGAATTACGTCACCACGAAGGCGGACGGGACCTTCGAGACGCAGATCAACGACCAGCGCATCGCTGGTAAACTCGCGCTCCTCGGAGCCCGCAAGTCGAAGACGCCTGCGGGCTTCGCCCAGGTGCAGTTCGAACTGCGCAACGATTCGCTTCTCGGCCGCACCATCAATGTCAGCTTCGAATGGCTCTCCGCCGATGGCCGCGTGACCGAGACCCAGCCCAACTGGGTCGTCACCCCGCTCGAGCCCGGTGCCATCGCCCTCGTGAACGCCACCGCGCTCAAGGCCGAGTCCGCCGAGTGCCGCCTCCGCCTCCTCTCCCGCTGACCTCCCAACTCCTTCTACCCATGAACAAACTCCTCACCCTCGCCGCCACCGCCTTCCTCCTCGTCGGCTGCGGCACCCCCGCCTCCTACAAAGATTCTAACGGCCGCGACGTGGTCGTCAGCCTCGAGAAGATCGACATCCAGGATTTCGCCACCGCCGGCTCGACCATGCTCCAGTCGATGGTCAACGCCCCCGCCTTCCAGAAGGCCGGCGCCGCGCCCGTCCTGCAGGTCGGCAACGTCCTGAACGACACGGGCAGTAATTTCGATACCAGCCTGCTGCTGATGAAGATCACCGCGCCCCTCGTCAACGCCGGCCGCGTCCGCCTGCTCGAGTCCGACCCCGCCGCCGTGGCCGCCCGTAAGGCCACCCCGGGCGCCGCGGTGCCGGTCGCCGAGTTCGTGCTGAAGGGCAAGATCCTCGAGGTCCGCTCCAACGCCGGCAGCACCCGCCAAGCCTCCTACGAGTTCCAGCTGACGCTGATTGACGTGCGGAGCAGCCTAGCCGTCTGGCAGGATACGAAGATTGTGACCAAGCAGGGCTCCAAGAATTCCGTCGGTTTCTGATAAACCCGCGCCGGCCGTTTGACCTTATCGCAACCTGCGTCTCCCTCCGGAGATGCAGGTTGATTTTTTGATCGTCGGCCAAGGCTTGGCCGGTTCGCTCCTCGCCCGTTCCCTGCGGGCGAAAGGTCGCCGGGTGGCCGTGGTCGACGACCGCTGGAAATCCGCCGCCTCCCAGGTCGCCGCCGGTCTGATGACCCCGCTGACCGGACGCCGGTTCACGCTGACTCCTGATTACCCCGGCCTCTTTGCGCGCGCCAGCGAGGTCCTCGGTGCCCTCGGCGTCTTCCATCCGGTCGACGTTTACCGGCTCTTCGTCGATCCCGAGCAGCGCGAGCGCGGACTCAAGCGAGCAGCGGACCCGACTTGCCAGCCCTTCATCCGTCGCGTCACCGAGCGCCGCGGCGAATTGCAGGCGGAGCTCACCGATGAGCAGGGCGGGGCGCTCATGAAGGGTGCGTGGGTCGACCTGCCGAAATTGCTGGCCGAGACCCGAGCCCTGCTCGAAGCCGAGGGTGCGTTGATCGACGCCGCCTTCGATCCCGCGGAAGTGCAGGAGACGCCCGAGGGGGTCGCCTGGCGCCATGTTCTGGCGGCGGGGTTGGTTTACTGCGACGGCTACAAGTCCGCCCAACGAGGCCCGTTTACTTACCTGCCGTGGCAGCCAGCCAAGGGAGAGGCCCTGAACTTGACCTCAGATGCCCCCCAGAGCCCTTTTATCCTCAATCGCGAGGGTTGGGCCCTGCCGCTGGGCGAAGGGCGCTGGCGGGCCGGCACGAACTGGGAATGGACCGGCCTGGATGAGGCCCCGACCCCCGCCCAGCGGGACAAGTTCGTCGGGCGCTTCCGGGGCTACTTCCAAGTGCCCGTCACCGTGGAGGTCACCGGGCATCTGGCGGGTGTCCGACCCTGCACCGCGGATAACCGTCCCTTCCTGGGGACTCACCCCGCGCAACCGCGCTTCCACCTCTTCAACGGCCTCGGCCCGCGGGGGACCGTCTGGGCGCCGACCCTCGCGGAGGCCATGGCCGATTACCTCGTCGACGGGAAGCCGCTCCCGGCGGAAGTGAGTATCGGGAGGGTGGGGCTAGTCGGTAGGGAGAAGGTATTAGGGAGTAGGTATTAGATGAAATAGATGAAGGAGTCAGGTGGCTTTGGCCCACTCCCCACTCACCTACTTCCCCTTACCCTTCTTCCCGCCGGCGACGGGGTAGGGTTTGACGTTGGCCCGCACCGCCCACGCTTCCCACTGGGCGGCGAGTTCCTTGACCTTGTCGGGTTGGGCGGCGGCGAGGTCGCGCTGTTCAGTGCGGTCCTTCAGTAGATCGTACAGTTCCCAGTCACCATTGCGTCCGACGCGGACGAGCTTGAGGTCGCCGACGCGGATGGCGGCGTTGCCTTCGTGCTCCCAGTAGAGGGCTTCGCGGGCGATTGGCTGGTCGGCGAACGCGGCGCGGAGGCTCCGTCCTTCGGGGGGGAGGACGGCCACGCCGGCGCGCTCCTTCAAGGGGGTGGCGCCTGCGACGTCCAGGCAAGTGGGCAGGAGGTCGATCAGATGGCCAGGCTGCCGACGCAGCTCGTTCTGGCCTCTGATGCCGGCCGGCCAGTGGGCGATGAGCGGCGTCGCGATGCCGCCCTCGTGGTTGTAGTGCTTGTAGCGACGAAACGGCGTGTTCTCGAGGAACGCCCAGCTCTCGCCGCAGAACCAGTCCGAGTTCGGTTTCGTCGGGTCGCCTTCGGTGCGCCCGCCCGGCCCTGCCTCGGCGTTGCCGCCGTTGTCGCTGAGGAATAGGATCAGGGTGTTGTCGAGCTCGCCGCGCTCCTTGAGTCCCGCGACCAAGTCGCCGATCGCCTTGTCCATGCGGGCGACCGTCGCCGCGTAGACCGCCATCAGGTGGTCGAAGCGGTCTTTCTCGGCGTCCGTCAGGGAAGTCCAGGCCTTGATCGCCTCGGGTCGCGGCGCCAGCGGCCAGGCGGGGTCGACGAGCCCCATCTCCACCTGGCGGGCGTGACGTTGAATCCGCAGCGGTCCCCAGCCCGCGAGGTACTTGCCGCGGAACTTCGCGATCTCGTCCGCCGGCGCCTGCAAAGGGAAGTGCGGGGCGTTGTGGGCGAGGTAGAGGAAGAACGGTTTCTGGGCGGCCCGGGCCTCGTCGATGAACTTGAGCCCGTAGCTGGTCCAAAGGTCGGTGGAATACCACTCCTTCGGCAGGCGCGGGTCGTCGTTGGCGATCGGCTGCCCGTCGAGGAACAACTTCGCGCGGGTCGCGCCCGGCTGGTAGAAGCCGCCGGCCGCCGCGTTCAGGCTCCGGTCGAAGCCGCGGTTGCCTGGCGTGACCCCCTGTTCCTGACCGACGTGCCACTTGCCGGTCATCGCGGTGAAGTAGCCGGCGGGCTTGAGCATCTCCGCGATCGTGGCGCACCGCCCGTTGAGGCGCCCCTCGTAGCCGGGGAGGCCCTTGTTCTCCATCATGTGACCCACGCCCGCCTGATGCGGGTAGAGCCCGGTCAGGAGCGACGCCCGCGTCGGGCAGCAGCGTCCCGTATTGTAGAACTGCGTGAACCGCAGCCCGTTCTTCGCGAGCGCGTCGAGGTTCGGCGTGGGGATTTCGGAACCGTAGCACCCGAGGTCGGCGAAGCCCATGTCGTCGACCAGGATGACGACGATGTTGGGCTGGGCGGCGGGCGCCGACAGGGTGGCGACGCACGCGAGGAGCAGGGCGAGGAGACGGGGCATGGCACCTTTATGGCCAGAAAGGACCCGAGGGGAAGCCGCCAATCGACGGACGCGACCTTACTTCCGCTTGGCCGGTTTGGCCTTCTTCTTCGCCGACTTGGCCTTGGCGGCCGGCTTGTGCTGCGCCACAAGGTAGTCGACCGCGAGGAGGTAACCCGGGAAGCCGAGGCCGGTGATGACGCCTTCGCAGGCGGAGGCCGTGACGGACTTGTGGCGGAATTCCTCCCGCTTGTAGATATTGGAGATGTGCACCTCGACGATCTTCATGTCGGCGCCGGCGAGGCAGTCGCGTAGGGCCACGCTGACGTGCGTGTGGCCGCCCGGGTTGATCACGAGGAACTTCACCCCGTCGTCGGCCCACTTCGCGATGGTGTCGATCAGCTTGCCCTCGTGGTTGGACTGGAAGAAGCGGGTCTTCACCCCGGCTCGCTTGGCGTGGGCGGCGATGGTCGCCTCCAGGTCGGCGAGGGTGTCGTGGCCGTAGACCTCCGGTTCGCGCTTGCCGAGCCGGTCGAGGTTGGGGCCGTTGACGATGCCGATTTCCATGCCCCAGTCCTAGGGCGGGCGAGGTAGGCGGGCAAGGAAAAGGGGCGGCCCCTCGCGGGACCGCCCCTGGTCGCGTCGCCGGTCGCGGCGCTTACTTCTTCAGGATCTGGCGCAGCACGTACGGCAGGATGCCGCCGTGGCGGTAGTACTCGCCCTCGATCGCCGTGTCGATGCGGGCGACCAGCGGGGCCTTGTCGACCTGGCCGTTGGCGCGCCGGATGACGAGGATCACCGCGGTCTTCGGCTTGATCGGGCTCGAGAGGCCTTCGAGGTCGAAGGTCTCGGTGCCGTCGAGCTGGTAGGAAGCGGCGTTCTTGCCGTCGGTGAACTCAAGGGGCAGCACGCCCATGCCGAGGAGGTTGGAGCGGTGGATGCGCTCGAAGGACTGCGCGACCACGGCCTTGACGCCGAGGAGGGCCGTGCCCTTCGCGGCCCAGTCGCGGGACGAGCCCATGCCGTAGTCGACGCCGCCGAAGACAATCATGCCCTCGCCGCGCTGCGCGTAGGTCTGGCAGGCGTCGTAGATGGCCTCGTTCTTGCCGTCGGGCTGGACCTTGGTGAAGCCGCCTTCCTTGCCGTCGGCCATGCTGTTCTTGACCTGGGTGTTGGCGAAGGTGCCGCGCGTCATGATGCGGTCGTTGCCGCGGCGCGAACCGTAGGAGTTGAAGTCCTTCTTGGCGACGCCGGCGGCGAGCAGGAACTTGCCGGCCGGGGTGGACTCGGCGAACGAGCCCGCGGGCGAGATGTGGTCGGTGGTGACGGAGTCGCCGAGGAGCGCGAGCGGGCGCAGCTTGGCGAGGGACGGCACCGGCGGGGGCGTCATCGAGAAGTCCTTGAAGAACGGGGGCTCCTGGATGTAGGTGGACGATTCCTTCCAGCTGAAGCGCGCGCCCGTGCCGCCCTGGACGCCCTTCCACTCCGCGGTGGCGTTGGCGAGGGAGTCGGGGGCGTACTTCGACTTGAACATCTCGGGCTTGAGGCCGCGGGCGACGTGGTCGGCGATCTCCGCCTGGGTGGGCCAGAGGTCCTTCAGGAAGACCGGCTTCCCGTCCTTGCCCGTGCCGAGCGGCTCGGCGTCGAGGTCGAGGTCGACGCGGCCGGCGAGGGCGAAGGCGACGACGAGGGGCGGCGACATGAGGAAGTTCGAGCGGACGGCGCCGTGGACGCGGGCCTCGAAGTTGCGGTTGCCCGAAAGCACGGAAGCCGTGACGAGGTCGCCGGCCTTGATCGCGCCTTCGATGTCGGCGTCGAGCGGGCCGGAGTTGCCGATGCACGTCGTGCAGCCGTAGCCGACGAGATTGAAGCCGAGTTGGTCTAGGTAGGTGGTCAGCTGGATTTCGTTGAGGTAGTCGGTGACGACGCGGGAGCCGGGGGCCAGCGAGCACTTCACGTTCGGGTTCACCTTGAGGCCCTTCTCGACGGCCTTCTTGGCGACGAGGCCGGCGGCGACCATGACGGACGGGTTGGAGGTGTTCGTGCAGGAGGTGATCGCGGCGATCACGACGTCGGCATGCTTCAGCGAGCGGCCGGTCGCGCCCACGGGGGCGGCGGCGGCGCGGTCGGCCGCGGCCTTGCCGAAGCCGTTCTTGTCCTTCGGCGCGGTGAAGAGCGCGTTGAAGGTGTCCTTGATCTTCGGGAGGTCGATGCGGTCCTGCGGGCGCTTCGGGCCGGACACGCAGGGGACGACGGTGCCGATGTCGAGGTCGATGGTCTGGGTGTAGTCGATGCTGCCGGCCTTCGGGATGCCGAAGAGGCCCTGGGCCTGGTAGTAATCGCGGACCAGGGTCACGTGGGACTCGTCGCGGCCGGTCTGGCGGAGGTAGTCGAGGGACTTATCGTCGACCGGGAAGAAGCCCATCGTGGCGCCGTATTCCGGGGCCATGTTGGCGATCGTGGCGCGGTCGGCGAGCGAGAGGGCCTCGGTGCCTTCGCCGTAGAACTCGACAAACTTGCCGACGACCTTGGCCTTGCGGAGGATTTCCGTGAGGCGGAGGGTGAGGTCGGTGGCGGTGACGCCTTCGCGGAGGCGGCCGGTGAGGTTGACGCCGATGACTTCGGGGGTCTGGAAATAGACGGGCTGTCCGAGCATACCGGCTTCGGCTTCGATGCCGCCCACTCCCCAACCCACGACGCCGATGCCGTTGATCATCGTGGTGTGCGAGTCGGTGCCGACGAGGGTGTCGGGGTAGAAGACGCCGTCCTTCTCGAAGACCAGCTTGGCGAGGTACTCCAAGTTGACCTGGTGGACGATGCCGATGGCGGGCGGGACGACGCCGAAGGTCTTGAAGGCCTGCATGCCCCATTTGAGGAATTCGTAGCGCTCGGTGTTGCGGCCGAACTCCTGACGGAGGTTCTCGAGGAACGAGTTGGCGGTGCCGGCGCGGTCGACCTGCACGGAGTGGTCGACGACGAGGTCGACGGGGACGAGCGGCTCGATCACGGCGCTATCCTTGCCGAGTTTGGCGACGGCCTCGCGCATCGCGGCGAGGTCGACGAGCAGCGGCACGCCCGTGAAGTCCTGCAGTACGATGCGCGCGACGACGAAGGGGATCTCAGTGTCGACCGGCTTGGCGGCGTTCCACTGGGCGAGGGTCCGGACGTCCTGCTCGGTCACGGCGACGCCGTCGCAGTTGCGGAGGACGGACTCCAGCACGAGGCGTACGGAGACGGGCAGGCGGGAGATCTTGCCGAGCCCGGCCTGCTCGAGGGCGGGCAGGGAGTAGAGCTGGCCGGAGCGGCCGCCGGCGGCGAAGGGGCGAAGTGCTTTGAACGGGTCGTGGTGGGCCATGGAGTCGGTTGGGTGAAAGCGCGGGTGTCCGGCGGAGCCGGGTGGTCCGTTAGCCAAAAGCAAAGAAGGCGGTCGGGGCAAGCCCGACCGCCTTCGAAGACGAGGGTATTAGGGGCTTAGGCTTCGACGGCCTTCTTGATCTTGGCGAAGTTCGGCATCGAGCTCGGGTCGCGCTTGACCTCGGAGTGGACGACGAGGCCGTTCTTGTCGGCCACGAACACGGAGCGCTTGGCGACGTTGAGGAGGCCAGTCTTCTCGGGGATGACGCGGGTGTCCTTAACCTTGAAGGCCTTGACCGCCACTCGGTTGAAGTCGGAGGCGAGGGTCACGCCGATGCTGGCGGACTTGGCCCACGCTTCCTGGGCGAAGGGGCTGTCGACGGAGATCGCGATGACATCGGCGCCCAGTTTCTTGTATTCGTCGAGGAGGCCGGTGACCTTGCAGAGTTCGTCGGTGCAGACGCCGGTGAAGGCGAGCGGGACGAAGAGGATGACGGTCTTACCCTTGCCGACGTTGCGGCGGAGGTTGAC
>Ga0255113_1000223_pt1 | contig 17037 bp, 25 predicted proteins | sample Law_Yuk_RepC_8h_FD_188473 | JGI IMG/M metagenome (GOLD analysis project Ga0255113, IMG submission 188473) | Freshwater microbial communities from St. Lawrence River, New York, United States - Law_Yuk_RepC_8h | ecosystem: Environmental > Aquatic > Freshwater > River | place: USA: New York... | reverse complement strand
CCACACAAATCGCGCAGCTTTTCGGAATCACGCCAAGCGCACGCAGTCGAATTAGCGCAGCAGCTCCAAAGACTGCAACTAAATTAGATCTATTAAAAAAACCAAAGACAGCATGACAACTAAAAAGACAATTACAAAGGCCGTCAACACAAAAGCCTTTGAAACGGCTAGCGTTAAAATCGTTGAGCCTGTTATTTACCAAGTGCGCAAAAGCGATCAACAATTTGCCGTCTACCTTAACGGAAGCGTTTGCGACAAGTTCGGAAAGCCGGGCGATGCTTTCTACTACCGAAACGAAAAACTTGCCTTTGAGGCGTTGGCCTATTTTCAACAGTGCAAATAGTCGCCGACTATATCGACGGGATAGGTAGCGGGCGCATTGTTGCTTGCGAGCACGTGCGCAATGCTGTGGCTCGTTATGAGAACGACCGCGGGCACTGGCCATTTAACGAAGATTTGGCTGAGCACGCCGTTCAGTTTATACAGAACCTAGAACACACGACTGGCGATTACGCTGGCAAACCTTTTATGCTAGAAGGGTGGCAGGCGTTTATTGTTTGGAATTTGTTTGGGTTTCTCAATGCGGATGGCAGCCGTCGTTTCACCCGGGCTTACGTTGAGGTTCCACGCAAAAACGGAAAGTCTACATTCAGCAGCGCCGTTATGCTTTACGGCCTCATTGCGGATGACGAGCCAGCGGCTCAGGTTTACAGCGCAGCCACAAAGTTAGATCAGGCTATGATGGTGTTCGGTGAATCTGTAAGGGTTTGTCAAAATCTGCCCTGGCTAAATGAAGCACTGACTGTTAACAACTCTGTTAATAACCGCCGCATCCTGTATGGGCAAAGCATTTACAAACCTTTGGAATGGAACCCGGGCAAACAGGACGGACTTAACGCGCACTTTTGCTGCATCGATGAATACCACGCGCACCCTAACGACGAACTTTATAACGTTATCCGCAACTCGATGGGCGCACGCCGTCAGCCGTTGCTGTTCACAATTACCACAGCGGGCTTTAATCGTGAAGCGCCGTGCTATAAGCATCGGCAGTATTGTGCCAATGTTTTAAGCGGGGCGATTAAAGACGATGCGCTTTTTTCTGTGATCTATACACTGGATGAAGGCGACGATTGGACCGACCCGGCAGTTTGGGCCAAAGCAAATCCTAACTGGGGGATTTCAGTTTACCCTCGCCAATTAGAGCAAGCCCTAACAGAAGCCAAAGAGTTTGTGCATAAAGAGGTTGAGTTTAAAACCAAGTTATTAAACGTTTGGACCGACACGGCACAGACATGGATAAGTGACAGCCTGTGGAAACTATGCGACGGCGACGACGATCTAGAGGGCGAGCTTTGCTACGGCGGTTTAGACTTAGCAAGCACCGGAGACTTTTGCGCTTTTTCGCTTTTTTTCCCAAGCCTTAACGCAGTGCGCACATGGTATTGGCTTCCTGCTGAAAGTGCATACAAACGCAAGGACGCAGCCGGGGCATCGATTCGCCAATGGGCAGCCGATGGCTTTATAGAATTAACCGAGGGTAACGTTACAGATTATGCTTTTATCAAAGCCCGCATCATTCAACTAGCGCAGCGTTACGATATTAAAGACATTGCGTTTGACCGATTCAATGCGTCGCAGCTTGTAATCGAATTGCAAAACGAAGGACTTGCCATGTTTCCCTTTGGCCAGGGCTTCGTTAGCATGTCGGCACCCACCAAAGAAATGGAGCGGCTCGTAAAAGATAACATGCTACGCCACGCAGGCAACCCGGTGACGCGTTGGATGATGGGCAACATTCTGCTTATGCAGGACCCTGCGGGAAACATTAAGATCAACAAAGCAAAGAGCGGCGATAAAGTCGATGGCCCTGTTTCGTTGGTTATGGCAATAGGCACGGCCATGCAAGATGCTGCCAAAGAAAAAAATACAGATTTTTGGTTTGTTAGCTTATGAAATTTCTAGACGATTACATGCAAGTTTATTACAACAACCTCCCGAAATATCGGACCTACGAGGATGCTTACAACGCAACTGAGGAAAAGTATTTTGGCAAGTTTGGCGTGAGGCGCTATAAAAACTATGATGTATTTCGGGCAGCACTTTCTAGATGGCTAAGCCAAGGACGGAATAAATAAGATTTGTTAACACATAAAATTTAACCTAGTTGTAATTTGCACCCGATGAATTTAAGATTCTGGCAGCCACGTAAGGAAAAGCGATCTAGTCTATCGCAGCCAACCGATTGGCTTATTAATACGTTACAAAATGTTTTTGGATATCAAACAAAAAGCGGCCAAGCTGTTAACGATCGCACGGCTTTATCTATCGCGTCAGTGCACGCGTGCGTTAGAGTTATTGCAGACGGTATTGCGGGGCTTTCTCTAAAGCTCTACAAAGACGACGGCACTAACCGCGAGCAGGTCGTGGTTCACTACGCCACTGCATTGGTTAACGAGCCTAACGCCTATCAAACCAAATACGATTTTACCAAATACATGGTGAGTCACTTGGCGCTAAAGGGTAACGCTTACGCATTCATTAACCGGGATGCTCGCTACCTTGGCATCGAGTTGCACCCGATTGCGCCTGATTACGTTACACCAGTGATGCAGGACGGGCAACTGTTCTACAAGGTGAATCAAAAAGGAATCCCGGGCATGGTGCCCGCTTCCGACATGTTGCACTTTAAAGGTCTTTGCGGGGATAATCCCCTGGTCGGTTTGTCGCCTATCGTGGTGCACGCCGAAACCTTGGGCATAGATCTAGCAGCAATTAGCCAAAGCGCTGGCGTTTATAAAAACGGCGTTTTGAAATTCTTGTTAACATCCGACGCGCAGATTAAGCCTGAGCAAGCAACCCCATTAAAGAAATCACTTGACGATGTGATAGATGGGGCAAGCCGTTCCACTGTTTTGCCTAACGGCATCAAGATGGAAAAGCTAAGCCTGTCACCTGAAGAGGCGCAGTATTTAGAAACTCGTAAATTTTCTGCAGAAGAAATCGCCCGTATTTTCGGGGTGCCCGCTTCTATGATTGGCGCAAAAGACGGCATCAAGTCTAGCGTTGAGCAGGAATACCAGGACTTTTACGCTCGCACTTTGGCATCTTATGCCATTAACATTGAGCAGGAATTGGCCCGCAAGCTGTTAACAGAAAACGACAAACTAACTTATTACTTTAAATTTAACTTTAATTCGCTGCTTAGAGCATCCGCCAACGAGCGAGCAGATTATTACAACAAAGGCATCCGCGGCGGTTGGCTCTCTAGAAACGAGGCCCGGATGTTTGAAGATGCAAACGGATTTGATGGAGGCGACGAGTACCTAATCGAATCAAACCTAATGCCAAGCAGTCAAATTAACGCTTACATGGATGCCAAGATAGCGCAGCTAATGAGCACAGCCGACAAGAACAACAACCCCGAGGGAACCAATAACACCGAAGTAATCTAATGAAACAAGAAAGGCGCACATTTACGGGCACCGTTATAGCCAGAGCCGAAGGCGAAGGAATGCCAAAAGTAATAGGCGGTATTGCTGCCGTTATTAACTCAGTTACCGATCTCGGATATTTTGAAGAGGTAATTGAGCAAGGGGCATTTGATAACGCATTAAGCAAAGAATACGACATCCGCTGTTTATTCAACCATGAGGCCGAGTTAATTCTAGGCCGTACTTTGTCAGGCACTTGTAATGTGTTTGTAAATGCCGACGGAAACCTAGAGTATACATGGGTCCCAGACTACGAGAACCCTACGCATATGTCAGTAGTGCGCAGCATTATGCGCGGCGACATTACGCAGAGCAGCTTTGCCTTTACTATTAAGGAGCAGAAGTGGAGCGAGTCTACCAAATACGGAAGCATGGGCAAGCGCACGATTACAATGATCGAGGATCTGTACGACGTGAGCCCGGTTACTTATCCCGCTTACGCTGACACCGAAGCCGACGCTCGCAGCGTTGTTGCCTTGCGTGATCAAGAGCGTGAAATTGAAGAAGCCAAAAGAAGCCAAGCGGCTGCCGATGTTTTGAAATTGGCGCTGCTTAGATACGAAAACTTATAAAACAAAATTAAAACCATGAATAAAATCAAAGCCCTAAAAGAAGAGCGTGGACGTTTGCTCGGCGAATTGTCTACCTTGCAAACAACCATCGAGCGCGAGGCGCGTTCTATGGCTGACACTGAAACCAACCGTTTAAGCGAAATCGAAGCCCGTTTGGGTGCGATCAAAGCTGAGGTTGAAACCTTGGAAAAGTTGCAAAACCTTGCAGCCCAAGCCGCTGGACATTCTGCTAGCCGTAGCGAAGAAAAAGAAAAGTCAGAAATGGCTAAAGAGTACAGCTTTAAGCGTGCTATTGACTTGGCCGTGACTGGTCGTCGCGAAGGTGTTGAAGGTGAATTTTCTGCTATTGGTGCTGAAGAGTTCCAACGTTCAGGCGTTAGCGTTTCTGCTCACTCTATTAAAATCCCTTCTCAAGTTTTCAAACGTGACATGTCTGTAACTGGCGGCACTAACGGCAGCGAAGGTGGTGTAAACGTTCAAACTTCTGTAGGTTCTATCATTGACGTGTTGTTGCCTAAGACTGTATTGCGCGGTTTGGGTGTTCAGCAGTTGAGCGGATTGGTTGGTAACTTGGACATGCCTACTGCTAGCACTGTACCTTCTGCAGGTTGGAATACTGAAAACGGATCTGCTACTGAAAAGAGCCCTGCGTTTTCTAAGGTTACATTTAGCCCTAAGCGTTTGGCTGCTTATATCCAGGTTTCAAATCAGTTGTTGCTCCAGTCTAGCAACTCTATTGACCTTTATGTTCGTAACTGGTTGTTAAATGCTATGGCTCAATCTTTGGAAACTGCTGCTATCAAAGGTGGTGGATCTAACGAGCCTACCGGTATCATTGCCAACGCAAACGTTAACGTAACTTTTGCAGGTGGCGCAACTTCAAACGCTACCAACGCCAACGGTATCGCTCCAGTATGGGCTGACGTTGTTAACTTGATGAAAGCCGTAGAAAACGCCAACGGTGACGGTGTTGCTTACTTGACAAACCCAAAGGTAAAAGCTGCTTTGCAGACTATCCCACGTCAAACTTCAGGTGTTGAAGGTAACTTCATTTGGCCTGCAGGTGGTATGGACTTGAACGGTTACCAGGTTGCCACTTCTACTTTGGTGCCTTCTAACTTGTCTAAAGGTTCTAGCAGCACATTGTCTGCCATGATCTTCGGAGACTTCTCTAAAATGGCTATCGCCTCTTTTGGTGGTGGTATGGAGTTGACAGTTGACCCTTATAGCGGCGCAACTGCTGGCTTGACCAACGTTGTTTTGAACGCTTACATGGATGTAAACTTGTTGCAACCTACTGCGTTTGCTGTCTGCAAAGACATCGTAGCCTAATATCCTGCCCGCTCGGGGGCGTAAAAGTTCCGAGTGCTAGGGGTGGTCTTGACTGCACTGCCCCTGGGCCAATATGAAAGTGAGATTTACAGCAAACCCTACAGGCCAATTTAATTTGTCTTACAATGTAGGCGAAGAAGTAATTTTGGAAACCAAGCAGGCCATGCTTTTAATTGAAGCCGGGGTTGCTGAAGAGATTGCAGTATTGACGCCAACCAAAAAGAAGGCAAAACCAGTGAACCCTGAAACCGAACTAGACGCCGAATAATGTTTATTAGCCGCCGTTATACCGCCTTTGCAAATGTTGCAACCGACTACCTAAGTTTAGCGGATGCTAAGAGCCATTTGCGTGTTACATCGTCATCGGATGACACCTATATTTCGGGGCTAATCTCTATGGCAATCGAAGCCTGCAGCAATTACCTCGGGTATTCTATACGCAAAGGAACTGCTAAGTATGGTTTTGACGCGTATACAGGCTCTCCTGCGATGGTAAACCCCATCAATGGTACAAACATACCTAGCGGTAATTATCTGCGCTTAAACACGCGTTGTTTATCTGTGGTTTCTGTGAGCTATGTAAACGATTCACAAGCCGTTACTGCATTCGATTCAGCCTCGTGGTTGGTTTCCCCTGATCCGATGGGCAGTTACAGCCGCAATATCTTCTTTGAAGATGCGCCAAGCTCTATAACTGACGATACAATTAAGTACATTGTTGAAATCACAGAAGGGTTTAACCCAGTTGGAACTGCATCGGTTGACCCCGACACGATTTTCCCGGCAACTATTAAGCACGCGGCCCTTTTGTTGGTGGCTCAGTATTACGATAACAGACAGGCGATTGTAACGGGAACCATTCAAACAGAAATGTCTTTAGGTTTCCACTACCTTTTGGACCCGTACAAAATCCAAATCATGATCTAATGAATGCAGGGTTAATGGATGTACTGGTGAGCTTGCAAAGTTACACCGAAACAACAGACGCAAACACCGGGGAGAAACTGCAAACGTGGACCGAATACGCAACCGCCTGGGCGCAGCGTGTAGAAGCTGAAAGCGGTAATGAAAACGTAAACGCCGACAGACGCGAACACAAACAAATCGTTAATTACACAGTGCGTTATAACGGTGACATAAGCGTTAAGCATCGCGTTGTTGAAAATGGCATAGCGCACAACATTGTTAACATTGCCAACCTACAGCGCAATTTATATTTGAAACTACAAACTGAGGTTACACTGTAATGGCTGAAACTAATATAACTGGAATGGCTGAGGTAATAAATTCCTTGCAGGCTATGGGTAAAAATATAAAAACCCCTAAGCTGCAGAAAGTTATTCGCCAAAGCAGCCAGCGCATTATTAATACAGCCCGCAGTTTGGCACCCGTTAACACGGGCGACCTGCGGGATTCTATTGGATTTATAACAAGCAAGGACAGCACCAACTTAGACAAAGCGCTTATTGGTTTGCGTCGTGAATATTACCACGCTTACTTGGGTGTTATGTTTGAATTTGGTACCGCTGAGCGTTTCCAAAAAAATGGCCGTCATACCGGGGTAATTAGTAAATCGGCTCATCCATTCATGCGCCCGGCATTAGATCAAAACGCAAACGCAGTAACTGAAGAAATTTTAAAAGGCGTGGATGGAATCCTAGCCGACCTAGCAAAAAAAAATAACTTAATATACAAATAACCATGGCAATCACTGGACCAGTAAACGGCACGCTTATAAGCATCTACAAAGATGTAAGCGGCACATTGACTAAAATCGCTAACGCGACATCTCACAGCATCGACATTTCAAAAGACATGATCGACGTTACCAACAAGGACAGCGCAGGCGCAAAGGAATTTATTGCGGGCGAGTATGGCTACACGTTGAACGTCGAAGGTATCTTTGAAGAGGATGCGTCTGTATCTACAACAGGCCAATCATTCAAAGACCTTTTAACTGACTTGTTGGCGGGCACTTCTGTAACTGTTGTAATGACAACCAACAGCAGCGGCGACCAAAAAATGACTGGCTCAGCATTCTTTAGCAGCTTGTCTTTGAGCGCCCCCAATAACGACAAAGCAACTTTTACTGGCACATTGCAAGGTACTGGCGCTTTGACTGTTGGAACTGTCACGCCTTAATACTTTTATCTTATATTTGTGCCATGAGCACAGAAATTAAAATTGGGGGTGCTAGTCACCCCCTTTTGTTTAACATGAATTCGCTGCGCAATGTGATGCAGCTTGCAGGCATGGAATCCTTTGCAGATCTAAACATGCAAAAGGACCTGGCTAAATCTATGGACTTTGCACTAGCCTGCGCATTTTACGGAATTGTTGAGGGCTACGAAGCCCAGGGCGAAAAGACACCATTTGCATCTGTTCAAAAACTAGGCGCAGCCATTACAAAGTTTAGCGAACTATCGCCAGCACTTGACGCTTTTACACAAGCCGTTACAGACTTTTTCGCAACCGACGAACCCGAGGGAAAGTAAAAGCCAAGGGCGACAGCGCACCGTTAACTTGGCGTAAAGTTGAGCGCATCAGTTATGGGGAGTTAGGTTTGACTGAGGCTCAATTTTGGAAATGCACCCCGCGTTATTGGCGCTTAAAACTTGAGGGAATGCGTGAGGCACAGACGCAAGCCTATCGCAATCAGTGGGAAATTACACGCTGGGCCGTTGCCACAACCATGGCACCACACCTAAAAAAGCCCATCGAGCCGAAACGCTTGTTAACTTTTCCATGGGAGGAGCCCGAGTTTATATCAATACACGAAGCAGTTAAGTTATATTCGCATGTCTTTGATAAACTTACACCAGACGCGATAGCATGAGCGCCCCCATTAAAATAGCCTACAACATCCTCAGCAATTACTCAGCGCTCACGGCGTTAGTTAGCACTAGGATAAACCCGTTACGAATCCCGCAAGAGTCTGCATTTCCTGCAATCAGTTACAACCTTGTCAGCGTTATTGCATCGCCCACCAATACAAGCCACAGCCGTACAGATTTTGCCCGGGTGCAGGTTAATAGTTTTGGCACCACGTTTGCAAGCGCCACAGCTGTAGCGGAAAAGGTGAGGGCTGCATTTGAGGCGGCAACATTGCCGGCCATATTTAATACAGTTAAATGCCAAGCGATTGAATTTGACAGCGAGGTGCAATTAACCGACGACGAAGCGGGCTTTGCTGGCATCTATCAAATTTCTCAGGACTTTATAATTAACTATACTAGATAATGGCAAGGTCTTTAAACATAGTAATCGGCGCAGACATTGAAAAGCTGCAGAAAGGTTTTAACGATGCCGTCAGTGTAGTTCAATCGAGCGGCAAAAAAATGAGCGAGGCGGCCGCAGAAACCGCCAAAAGCATACAGGATAGGCTTTCGTCTATTGCCACCAAAAACCCTACGGCGGGAACTGTTCGGCAGTTGACAAACCTAGCCATGGAGGCCAGGGCTTTGGGTCCTGAGTTTGCCGGGGTTGCAAATGAAATAATAAAGCAAGCAGGTAGAATTAAAGACAGCATTGGCGATGCACGGGCTGAGGTTGGGTACTTTGCCAGTGACACTAGAAGGCTAGATGCTGTGCTAGGTGGAGTGAATGCGGTTGCTGGGGCCTTTGGTGCAGTAGAGGGTGCGACTGCTATGCTCGGCATTAAGTCTGAGGACCTAGAGAAAACAATGGCGCAGCTCCAAGGTGCGATTGCGTTGGTTAATGGAGTTCAAGCAATACAAAACGCTCTACAAGCTGAAAGTGCTTTTATGGTTGGGGTGCAAACGGCAGCCACTAGAATACAGTCTTACGTGATGGGGCAGGCAACTGTTGCCGCTCGTGCTTATTCTATAGCTTTATTGGCTACGGGTGCGGGTGCTATTATTATAGGTATTGGATTGGTTGCCGCTGCCATTTCTAGCGTTAGTAAGGAAAGTAAAAAAGCCACAGAAGAGGTTGACAATCTTACAAAGGCCTACGAAAAAAGCGCAAAACAAACTAGCGAAATAAGGCAGCAAATCTCTGATGAATTATTAAAAAAAGAATTAGATGCCGCTAAATTAAAAGGAGCCAGCGATGCTGAATTGGCTAAGGTAGAAATTAATTTTTTACAAAAGCGCAAAGCCAATTATATGGCAATGTTGTCAACCTTTAAAAAAGGCACAGCAGATTATTTGCAATACGAGCGAGATATTGCTGCGATTCAAAATCAAATTGATGAAGTTACAACTCAGTCGCAAATTAAAAACGCAGAAAAGCGCAGGGAAAAGAAAAAAGAATTATTAAAAAAAGAGTTTGACGATGCCATAGATGCAATACACGCCAAGCATAGCGGCGAAGTGCAGGCCGAAGAATTTAGGATTAAACAATACCAAAAGCACGAAGATAAAAAGCGGGCCATTATTGAAGAGTCTAAGAAGTTAACGGCCAAAAATCTACAAGCCGGCACTGCAAACACGCCCGTATATTTAGACGTAAAAATAAATCCAGTAAGCTATAGCAAAGCGGCACAAGATATACAAAAAGCAACGCAGGCTTTAAACTCTGCTTACGTTGCAAGCAGATGCAGCCGCGTCGTTTGGTCAGTTCCTTGGTGATCTAGCAACAGGCGAAAAAGAGGCGGGCAAAAACTTCGGTAAAAACATGCTCGGCGCTATTGCTGCTTTCATGGATTCTTTGGGTAAGGCTTTAGTTGCTACAGCTTTGGCTTCCCAAGCTTTCCAAAAATTAGTTTTAACAAACCCAGCAGCGGCGGCGGCGGCTGGTATTGCTTTGATTGCAGGCGCAACCATTGTGCGCAATTCGTTAAAGCAAGGGCCAGAGGTTAAAGCCTTTGCCGAGGGTGGTATTGTTAGCGGTCCGACGTTGGGGCTTGTTGGTGAATACCCAGGCGCAAGTTCTAACCCTGAGGTGATTGCACCACTTGACAAATTGAAAGGGATGCTAAACATAAATAACAACAGTGGGTTTGTGGCAAGCACTACAATTCAGGGCCGAGACTTGGCTATAGTTTTAGAAAGATATAATAAAGACGCACGCCGTGGCTAGAAAATACTTTGGTTCGTTTTATTCCGTGACAGGCAAACTGCATCGCGTTGAAATTTGGGATGCACCGAGTGGGTCGGGCGCAGGTGGCACAGAGTTAAAACTTGCAGGCAATGGCTACGAAATAGAACGCGAAGGCCAGGGCGACACATTCTATCAAAATGCCATCCGACCTTCACGCTCCACATCTTTTTGGGTAATGCCATCCAACACAGTACTGGGCGAGTTCAAAGCCATAGCCACAACCTCGGAACAATTTTGGGCTGTGCTTATCTATCAAGATAATTCTTTGGTGCACGTGGGCCGAGTTCTTGCAGATCAAATGACATTCCAACGCGAAGCCATAGAAGCCAAGCCTGTTATTTCTTTGGGTGCTGTGGATGGTTTAGAATTGCTAAGCGGCTACAAGGTAGACTCTTCGTGGTTTACCGATGGCAAAATAACTATAGCACAGTTATTTCGTCGGTGCTTGGATGAGTTGGCGCTCAAAGATTATTGGGTTGTAGCGGGAACTGAAACAGATTATTTTAGGGACGCTGTTGCGCCGTTTTCTTTGGATGCTACACGCAAAGGGTTGGACCTTTTGCAGGTTGATCTAAATACATTTGTCGACGATTACGACCAATTTAAAGACATTAAAGCTACCGACATTTCTGCTTTCCAATATGCTGAGAGCAACATGATGGATTGCAAGGCTGCGCTAGAACAAGTTTGCGAAATCCTGCAGGCTAGATTTATGCTAGAGATTGGAAAGTATTGGCTTGTTTCTGCAACTGAGTACCTAGATTCTACCGTTGCCTATCGGCAGTTTAATTACACGCTGCAATATATTGGAACCGGTACCTACACGCACGCTGTGCAACTTGGTAACGACGTGCGCCCGCAATGGATAGCCAAGCCATCACTAAGCTACCAGGCAGCTGCTAAGTATGTGCAAATTGACACGGAGCGAATGCTAGGTGCTACCGCATACAGAACATACGCAAACCAATCCGATACTTTTTTTGCCAAAACATTTACAGGGGTGCCAACTGGCACAACGCCAGACGAAGCACCTTTAAGAATCCGCTTTGCTGTTAAATTTGCACGGCATACATTTACCACATCGCCAACGGGCCCAGAGGATAAATCCGATGTAGCAATTACAATTTATTTAAGGGATGGAGGCACTGGCTACCGGGTGTTAGATTTAAATACTTTGCTATGGGTTAGCGCTGCGTCTGCGCCTACTAGCACATTTATTGAAACGATTGCTAACGACTTTCAAAATAGCAACTGGACCAGCTTTGTTTTTGACAAACAAGTAAGCAGCCCGCCTGCAGGCTTTACAATTTTAGAGGTTAAAATAAATTATGTTAAAGCCGTCAAACAGAAATATAATATATTTGGCGGCACGGGCGCATACAATGAATTTTTCAAACCATTTTGGGGATCTATTCAATTAGCCTTTGCGGACGCATCGCCCTACAAAAACCCCGATTTTACTTTTAACGTAACCGAAACCTACACGCCCGACAACGCGAATGCAGTTAATTCTACGCCGATAATTTTAGAGCCAAAGTATTACAGCAGCTCTAGCAAATATGCCATCGGAAACATAGAGGCTTACAACTCAAGTAACCAGTGGGTAATTGCCGACGATTGGCGTGGTGGTTGGGATTCTGTGACACATGGCACGCCTACCGAAATGCTAGGCCAAGGCATTGCGGGATTGTACAAGGACTTTGTGCCATCCATACAGGGCACCTGGGCAGATGCAGGAACTTTGACGGCCATTAAATCACTCTACTTTGATGACTACAAATGGTTAATAAACGGCGCTGTTTATACTGCACGGTCCGAGCAATGGGCTGGCGAGTGGTTGGGATTGGTTCCAATATACACCGGGCTAACCTCATCAGGCGAAGGGCTAAAAGTTGGCACTGGGTTAAAGGATCGTGTTAATTACCAAGACGAGCAGATAGGAAGGCTAAACGATTCAGTACAGCGCACGCCTGCATTAGTTCTTAATTATTTGGTTAACGATGCCGATGGTGCCCCCGCAACCACACCAACACTTAACACACGTTACGAGGTTATGGTGCATTTTGACAATGCAGCACAGCAAATGGCATGGCACCTACAAGAACACAACGGTTCTGTCGTATACACCAACGGCACCCATACAATTACAAACGGCTACGAGTTAATTATTTGTAACAGCACCGACGGCAACGTAACTATAAACTTGCCCAACGCAACCGAGAGCAAGGGTAAAAAATACTACTTTGTCAAGACAGCAACGGCTCACGTTGTAACAATTAACGGCGGTGCTTACAATATAAACGGCGCAGCGACGACTACTATAAATACAAACTACGGCAGCAAAACAATTATCTCGGACGGCGCACAGTGGTATATTATAAGCAGCGTCTAATTTGTTAACGAGTGAGCGTTGAGCCTTTTGTAAATTTGGCGTATGGCTGTTGCTTTATATACTGGCGAAGATGTTACCATTGCCATTGACTTGGTCGACGACGCTTTTTCTTTGATGGCCGATGTCATTGTAGGCGTTGTTATTAACGACGTTTTAAAAATTACTTTCAAGAAATCACAGAGCACAGTAACTGCTATCAGTGGTTTTCCAAATCAATGCTCAGTTAAATTGACCCGCGCCGTAACTAAGGAGTGGGAGGCTGGCATGCTTTCAATGGAGATAACAAAAGTCTTTACAGATGGGTCTTATCCTTTGGGCAAGCACGTGATCTATAAAGACAATATTGTACAGTTCAGCAACGCCCTTACAAAAAATTCATGAGCAACGATATCATTGTACAGATACCAGGGGCCACAAGTATAACCGTAGACGACGCACCCGCGTCGGCCGTGGTTGTAACTTTTCCCGCATCCACTGAGGTGGTTACATCTGTCATTGATAAAGGCGTGTTGTATGGAATCCAAGGGGCGAGCGGTTTGCCGGGTGGTGTTCTAACTGTTAACAACCAAAGCGGAAACGTCAGCCTAACAACGCAAGAAATTCCCGAGGTATCGACAGCCCTGTATTATACAAATGAGCGAGTAGATGACCGAGTAAATCAGTTACTACAAGCAGGATCAAATATTACATTAACCTATAACGACAGCGCCAACACTTTAACCATTGCCGCACAGGGCTCTGTTACTTCTGTAAATGGCGAGGTCGGTGTTGTTGTGTTGGATAAAACGGACATAGGCCTAGGCAATGTCGACAACACTTCCGACATAGATAAGCCAGTGAGCACAGCGCAAGCTGCGAGCATTGCAACAAGGGCAAGCACCACGTCTTTAACAAACCACACAACCAACTACAGCAACCCGCACCAAGTTACTAAGGACCAAATCAGTTTGGGCAATGTGCAGAATGTGGACCAAACAGCTGCGGGCAATATTACTAGCGGAACGTTGGACCCTGCACGATTGCCTTTGTCTGTGACATTGGCGGGCAATGTGTTTAACGCTGCGGGCAAACTTGTGCAACTAGATGGCAATTTAAAACTGCCTGCTGTTGATGGATCTAACTTAACAAATCTGCCGAGCGGTAACAGCGTCGGCGGTAACTTATACCTATTTTACAACTACTAAACTATGCCTGCAAATACATCACCCATATTCGCACTATCACCTGAACTTGCAATCGCAACGGTAACAGGTGCAACAACCGACAGAACAGGTGCAACGATGACAAACACCGTCACGCTTTTAACTGCTGCAACCAACGGCACGAAGATCACGCAGATTGGGGCAAAGGTTGCAGGAACAAATGTCGCAACTGCTGTGCTGATTTTTATCAGCGATTCAACTGGGGCTAATTTTAAATTATTTGATGAAATTGCTTTGGCTGCTATTACCGCAGGAAATACAACCACATCGCAAAGGGCGGTTACTGCATATAGTGATTTGCAATTGAAGGCGGGGCAAGTTGTGAAAGTTGGCACAACCGTTGCCATCACCGCTGGGGTAAACATATTCGCAGTAAAAGGAGATTATTGAGATGCCTGACTTTGGGATAATGCGTGGGTTTAATGAAAAGTTGTTTGGTGACAAGTTAGTCGCTGGGCAATTGCCTACGCAGTTGGGTTTGATTGGTAGTAGTGATTTTGGAACTGATCCCGATGCACAAGCGTTTTTTGATAGGGTTACTGCGGCAGGGGGTTCTTTAACTACTACAGAAAAAGCCGCTGTAAATACTTTGGTAGTTACCATGAAGGCGGACGGAATTTGGTCGCTTATGAAAGCCATTTACCCAATGGTCGGTGCAAGTGCGGCAGCGTGTGCGCAGAACTTAAAGAGCAGTTCATTTACGGGTACATTTACAAGCGGTTGGACTTTTGCGAGTACAGGTATAAAAGGTAATGGAACAAGTGCCTACATGAATACAGGTTTATTGTCAAATGATTTTACTGACAATAAAGGTGGATATACTTGCTACACAAGAGATAACAATAGTCCTACTGGTACTAAAATACAATACGGTACTATCGACACAAATTGGGTAATATCTTGGATGAATATTAAAGGTTACGCCCTTAACGTAAATAGCGATTACAGGACATTCTCAAGCATTCCTAATAACTATAAAGGCTCTGTGATAAATCAAAGAGTTGATAATTCTAATGTTAAAATTAATTTTAGTGGCGGCAACCAAACAGCTTCGAGTACAATTCCTACAACATTAGGTAATACAAGAACTATTTACTTAGGTGCTTGGGGCGATGGTGCGAGTGGAATATATCATACGGATAATGAAATGGCATTTTTTGCAAAACACGATTTTCTCGATCAAACAAAAAGTGTTAATTTTATTGATTTAATACAAGCATTTCAAACCACTTTAAGCCGAAATGTATGATAGGTTACACACTCACACCCGAACAAAAAGAATTGATTCAAGGGCAGTATTTTGCAACTGACATTTTTTTTAATTGCGTTACCGATATCAATGGCGTTTGGTTTTTGTTTCTATCCGAGCAAGATATCGCATTGGTTCAAGAATCACAATACGCTTGGGTTCTAACCTTACCCCAAGCCGAATACATCCCACCACCACCACCACCATTTCCCCCAATAGCATAAGATGACAACACCGAAAGTAAAACCCAATGCGCTACCTGTTAGCTTTGACCAATTCCGTAAAAACCCTGTTGCTGCCGTGGCTTTTTGTATGCTTTTGGCTGTTAGTTATTTGTATATGGACTTGCGCTCGGGCTACAAGGAGCAGATTGAAAAGAGCAACCAAAAAATAGATGCGTTGGATTTGAAGATTGACCGCTTGTCGTATGCTCTCAAAAAATCCGATAGTGCGTTGGCTGCTGCCATCACCGAGATTCGTATAATGAATACAATGCGTAAATTATGAAACACTATACTTTGATTTTTGCAGCTTGTTTGTGTATTGCCATCGTTGCCGTTCCACAACCCAAGACCAAAGCCGTGCCAGTGGATGAGGTGGAATTGATGCTACAGAAAATTAGCAGTCATCTACAAGAGGCATCGATTGCAACTGCACAGGCACAAAAGATGGGTGAGAAGATGGTAGAGGAGAAGGTGGCGGAGAAAGAAGAACTTAAACAGGCAGTTGTTGAGGCCGAGGCAAAGACTGAGGCAATGACAAACACCATGTTATTTATGGGTGTAGACACTGCGTTAATTCACATGGACACGGCAAGCATAAGCAACATGCTTAAACTTAATGGCATGAGATAATGGCAAAGGCAAAAAGCACAGCGTCGGCCACATGGCAACCCAAGCCCAAGCGTAAAAACAAGGGCGTGCATTCTAAGAATAACAAACCCGCGAAAAGGTATCGCGGCCAAGGTAGATAACATGAAAAAACTATTAGAAATTTTTAAAGGAGACAACGGCCAGTTAAGCAGCAAGCGTTTTGTTGGGATCATTGGCGCATTTGTTCTGTTTGGAACTATGGCGCACAACAGCATGAGCCCGCAAGAAATTGCACCTAGTAAGGAACTTGTTGCAGCTGTTGAATGGGTAACGATTTTAACCCTGGGTTTCACATCAGTTGACAAGTTCAGCGGCAAAAAGAATGACGAAGAATAGTCTAACTATTTTGCTGTTTGTTCTGCTGTTTGTCGGTGGCATTCTGTACGTTGAGTACGCCGTTCCAAAGATAGAGCGCGTCGTGCATGGTCCGGCTATTCGTGTAATCGACAAGGAACTAGACACGATCTATCAATTAAAACTGAAATACAAAACCCTGCACGATACCCAGGTTGTAATCAATCAAAAATATGACACGCTTTATATATCTCTTACTGGCGATACTAGCTGCGGCACCACGCTACGGCTTATCGCAATGCACAGACAGCTCGACTCTAGCGGCAAGTAATTACTATTTAATTAAGGGCGCAGAGGCCCGTGAGAATCTTGCACTATGTCGCGAATACCGCAAGATTGACAGCGCAGTAATAGAAACCCAAGGGCGCATACAGGATAAGCTTTTAAACGAGATTAAAATGCGTGACGATAAGTATATAAGACTTAGACGCGTGACGTATGTAATCGCTGCAGCATTTATTTTAACTTTGATCTTATGAATATAGCAATTTTAAAGGCCACAATGG
>Ga0255113_1000217_pt1 | contig 17173 bp, 18 predicted proteins | sample Law_Yuk_RepC_8h_FD_188473 | JGI IMG/M metagenome (GOLD analysis project Ga0255113, IMG submission 188473) | Freshwater microbial communities from St. Lawrence River, New York, United States - Law_Yuk_RepC_8h | ecosystem: Environmental > Aquatic > Freshwater > River | place: USA: New York... | reverse complement strand
GAGCAGGGTTGCGGGGGAGAGTTGGGTGGTGAGTGGGCAGATGATGGAGGTGGAAAGCAGTCCTTGGATGAGTTGACTATGCACCACAACCACGGGGCGGGTTTTGCCGACTTCATGTCCTTTTTTGGGATTGAGGTTGGCCAGATAAATTTCAAACGGCTTGGTGACCATGATTAATCTTCCATTAATTCGTCAATGGCATCAAAATCGGCCAATGCCTCCCGGGAACTGTTGTAAACGACCTTGGCTTCTGCTGCTAGTTGTATGCGGGTTTGGTTTTCAATGATGCTTTTTGTTTGCGAATCGAGGGTTTCTACGATGAATTTGTTGCGCGACAGGGATAGGCTATCAGACAGACGGTCTATTTCTGAGAGTAGGTAACGGGGTAGTTTTAAAGAGATCATGACAATGTCTGGTTTGTTGAGTTCTTTGTACGATTTCATTTGTTGGTCCTCCAAAATTAGATATAATACAAAGATATACAAAAGGGATATACGATAAAAATATTTTTGGATTTGTGTATTTTGCAACTTCGTATGGGTATGATGCCTCCGGAAACCGCCTGTGGAAGAACGTAACGCCCAAAGGCAGTGGCGCTGTCATCTCCACTTATTATTATCTTCGTGATGCACAAGGAAACGAAATGTGTCGTTACGTTAATTTACAATACTCGCAGCCGCTATTTAAATTTAGCTTCAATATACTATTTGAAAATGCCATAAGAAATCAATGGTTTTAAAATGAATAGAGTGAAATATTCCAAACAAGAGATGACAGAATACCCATTATTTACACCCCCAGAAAGCTTGGCTGTTAAAGGGACAAAAAATTGGACAAAGTTGGAAGCTCAAGCATACTTTGATTGGTTTATGGAAGTAAGAAAGCAACGAGTTTCTAATTTCCTTGATTTTATTAGGTATGATTTAACCGGTAATGTTGAACATGATTTAGTAACGATCTCTCAAAAACTATTTGATACGGTAAATACTCCTGATTTTTATTCCATAAGAGAAATAGATGGTGCAAAAAAGCTTAACGATTATGGGCTAGCAATAGCAGCAGACATGGGATTGCTTTTAGCGCAGTTATTAGAAGATCTGAAACCTAGTCTTTATTGGGAAATTGGAAAGGGTCCTAAGTCTTATCACGGTTACAACCTTCCTATCTTGAAATTTTTTGTTGGCACGACATCAGAGGTTGATTTATTGTTTTTTTCTATTATCAAAATAGGCGTTAGTTTAAATGTTGATCAACGCCCTTTTGATTGGTTAACTTCACTAAAAAACTTTGAAAAAGCAGCTAAATGAAAATGATGTTGAATATTAGCCTCTACTTAGGGGTCAATTTCAGTCCCACGAAGAGGGGTTGGTTTGTCCGATTATTCCAGTTAGAAAGAGAATTGTATCAAGTCGCATAATTTTATACCTTTGTGTATAATACCATTTGGTATAATACCGAAACGGATAATTAGCATACCATGAAAGATTCACCATTTATTTACGGAACCATAGTAAGTATTCAGTCGTTTACCAATAGAGAGGCTGAGTCAGCAAAATTGCAAAGCAATCTACTGAACGGAATCAATACCACTATTATATCCCCAAGAAGGTGGGGGAAATCATCGTTGGTAGAGAAAGTAATAACAGATATAAACAAGAAAGATAAAAAAACGAAGACCGTCATTATTGACCTCTTTTCAGTAAGTAGCGAAGAAGATTTTTTAGAACAGTTTGCTCGTGAAGTAATTAAAGCATCATCCTCTAAATGGCAGGAATGGATGAGTAGTGGCAAAGAATTTTTTAAAAAGCTGATTCCAAAATTAAGTATTGGCATTGACCCCAGCACTGATTTTAGTTTGAGTTTCGATTGGCACGAATTGAAAAAAAATAGCGATGAAGTTCTAAACCTACCTGAAACAATTGCTAAAAAGAGAGGCATTAAATTTATTATCTGTTTAGATGAGTTTCAAAATCTATCTTCTTTTAACGACTATCTTTTTTTTGAAAAAAAATTAAGAGCCTGTTGGCAACGCCATAAATCGGTTACCTATTGCTTGTATGGTAGCAAACGCCACATGATGACTGATATTTTCAACAATCCATCTAAGCCTTTTTATCGCTTCGGAGATATTATGCTATTGCAAAAAATTGAAACAAAAAAATGGGTGTCGTTTATTTGTAAAAGTTTTGCAGCCACCGACAAACAAATAGATGAAAATACTGCCGGAATAATTCCGTTGGTAATGAAAAATCATTCGTGGTACGTGCAACAACTGGCTCATTACGCATGGAATGTAACGCACAAAAGGGCTACTACTACTGAGATAAATACTGCATTAAAAGAATTAATAAATGCCAATACGCCTTTGTATCAAAAGGAAACCGAAAGCATCAGCCATACGCAATTAAATTTGTTAAAAGCAGTTGCGAAAAACGAAACCCAATTTACCAGTACAGCGGTAATGATCAATTATCAATTGGGTACACCACGCAATGTGAGTAAAAACAAAACGCTACTCATCAACAATGATATTATCCACGAGATAAATAACAAGTTTGAATTTGTTGACCCTGCCTTTGAACTGTGGTTTAAAAAACAATTTTTCAATCAACCTTACACATTATAAAACATCAGCAAAGCAATTTGATTGTCGGTTAATGAAAATATAAACGGCACCGTACATGGTGGGGAAAACGAGAAAAAATAGTATGTTTTTCATTTAGATAATATTTTAATTGATGGATTTTAGAGTGTACGTTGGATTGGGTGAATTTTTTGGGTTTGGATTCAATTTCTCAATTTCATTCAAGTTGAACTGTTTTTGATTTCGCTTAAATACCAAATATTCTCTCTTAAGAGGAAAAAAAACTCGATTCTAATTCCGGTGTCTTCTACGAGCATCGTAATCTGATGCTGATTAGGTGAAATGGTTTCCGATCGCAATATGACTTTTCCATCGACGATGTTGCTTTTTGGGGAAGTTAATTCGTGCTTTTGATACTCGGCAGATTGAATATAAATTGTGTCAGATTTGTTGGTTTCAAAATCGATCAGCGTCGTAATTCTCAAAGGAAATACCACTCGGTTTTTTTGAAAATTGTAGTCCTTGTTGAATTGGTTCAGAAATTCCTCAAACGTCTCATTACTATCTATGGCTGAGTGTGCCTGTTCCGCCGAAATCGTTGTGCTTGAATGAGTTGCTGGAGAGTCGTTGTTTGGAAAGGTATTGGCTCTCCCTTCTGCGATACCCGAAGCAACAGCGATAAGAAAGCAACTGGTTATTAATGACTTGTCCATTCATCACGAAGATAGTAATAAGTCAAGATCAAAGTGCCTTCCCCAAAACCTATCCCGATTTCCTTTGTTTCTTGAGTATATGAATTACGTAGTTTTCGGTGGAAGTCGTGGCATTGGCGCCGCAGTGGTAGAGCGGTTGATGAATGAAGGACATGCTATATGGGCGGTATCGCGCAGTGGGGAAGTGCCCATGGGTGTGCAATCCATCGTTTGGGATGCGCTGTCTGATGATCCCATAGCGGGTTTGCCCGATACCATCGATGGTGTGGTGTACGCGCCGGGAAGTATCAACCTGAAACCCTTTCGCGGATTAAAGCTCGATGAGTTTCGGGCCGATTTTGAACTCAATGCGATGGGTGCGGTGAAAGCCCTGCAATCCTGTCTTCCAGCCATGAAAACCGCCGGTAAGGCATCGGTAGTCCTCTTTAGTACAGTGGCTGTCCAGTCTGGAATGAGCTTCCATGCCAGCATCGCCATGGCCAAAGGGGCTATAGAAGGATTAACGCGCAGTTTGGCTGCCGAGTGGGCGCCTCAGATTCGGGTGAATGCCATCGCCCCTAGTTTGGTGAATACAGATTTGGCGGCTCGTTTGTTGTCAACCCCCGAAAAAGTGGAAGCCAGTGGCAAGCGTCATCCACTTCAGCGTGTGGGTGAGCCTCAAGACATCGCCGCAGCCGTGGAATTTTTATTGGGTGCAAGCAGCGATTGGATGACCGGGCAGATTTTGGCCATCGATGGGGGAATGGGTAGTTTGCGTTAATCATGGCGTTGGAAAATAACCTACGAATCTATCGCAGCGAAGATTTTGCGCAGATGGACAAACGATATCGCACCCAGTTGGTGAATTCGATGCCAGGGATCAAAGCCTTGAATTTGGTGGGGACGCGGGGTGAGGACGGTGCAGAAAACTTGGCCGTTTTTAATTCGATTTTTCATGTGGGAGCCAATCCGCCGTATTTGGGCATGGTTGTGCGTCCGGATAGTGTAGACCGACATACGTGGCAGAACATTCAGGCCACGGGCAGTTATACGTTGAATGCGGTGGGGGCAGATTTTTATCGAAAGGCGCATCAAACGTCGGCCAGGTACGAAAAAGGTGAGAGTGAATTTTTAGAAACGGGTTTGTTGGCGGTGTATCGACAGGGTGTGGTAGCGCCATTTGTGGGCGAGAGTGCAATTAAAATGGGTTTGGAATTGCAGGAGTTTCACCGGGTTGAATGCAACGGAACGATTGTGGTGGTGGGCAAGGTGGTGTATGTAGAATTGGGTGAGGATTTGCTGTTTGAAGACGGTGCGGTGGATTTGGTGAAAGCGGATGCTGTGGGTTCGGTGGGTTTGGATGGGTATGTTTCTTCGGCTTGGTTGGATCGACTGAGTTATGCGAAGCCTGATAAGGCGGCTACGTCGATATTGCCTTAGTGTGGGCATAACAAAAACGCCCCGGCCTGGGCCGGGGCGTTTTATCAACACAAAATTGGGTATACAAACAATTATTTGCCCGCTTTCACGTCTGGCAATGCGGCACCTTGTTCGGTGTTCGCTTTAGCACGGTTTGGTGCTTTTGTTTTTTCGCTGTTGTAGGAAGCTGCAACCAAAGAGATTACAACCAACAATAGGGCTCCGCCCCAAGTGATTTTTTCAACCACGTTGGTGGTTTTCTCAACACCAAACAATTGGTTTCCTTGAGAGAAGTTTGAAGCCAATCCGCCACCTTTTGGGTTTTGTACCAAAATAACCAACATCAACAATGTGGCTGCAATAATTCCGATGATTAATATCCAATTCATTGGTTTTGTTCTTTTTTAATTTGTTCGATAAGGTCTGCAAAGTAACTACTTTTTTCCGGGAATTTCAACTGTAGCTTTTCGTAAGACAGAATGGCTTTCTCGAAATGTCCCTGTTGCCAAAAAATGTTTGCCAGTGTTTCTGTTACGATACTGGTAGAAAACTGTTCGCTGCGTTTCATTGCCCGCTCAGGGCTGTAGAATTCACGCTTGGGTTGGCTGATACGCGGACGTTCTTCAATGAATTTGTTGATGAGTGCCTCGGTGTTTACTTTTTGTTCTGCACTGTTCGATGTTGCGCTTGAATCGCTGGTGAGCCAATCAAAAAAGCTCTTGGGTTCTGCAGTTATTTGGGGCTTGCCCATATTCGCTTTACCCAATTCCGGCGCAACAATGGCTTCAGATGGAATGTCGGGCTCGGGCGAAAACGATCGGGGTGTGAAACTTAGGCTTGCCAAGGGTGCAGAGACAGCAGGAGATCCTTCTTCCTCAGTATTGATCAATCCGGATTTTAGGAATTCCTCCAAATCGTAAATTTTTGGGAGTGATTTTTCAGTCTGCCACTGACCATCAGAAACAGGCTCAAATTGCAGCGTGGTTCCCATGGCCGCGGCCAAATCATAAACGATTTCTGGTTGCGGGGATTGGTTCGGTTCCACGTATGGCTCAAAGGCAGGTTTGTAGGTGGGTGCTTCCTCGATGTGGTTGGACACTTCCTTGATGTGTGGTTCCGTTGTTGTCGTCTCAACTTCCTCCAAAGGCTCAACCGGTGATGCAGGTGTCGGGGTTGGTTCCGGCGTTTCAACGCGTTTGCTAGTATGCAGTGCATGATAGAGCCAATCGCGGTGACTGCTTCGCATGGCCGCATGTTTGATGCTGTTTTCCGTGCGATAATCGCTGTTTGCTTTGCGGTACAATGCCAATAGCACAAACGGGGTGCTGAACCACGGGAATTTCTCGGTTAAATGCTCCAGTTCCATCGCTGTTGATGCATCGATGTCGGATGGATGATTTACGATATGACTCAGTTTCTGCGGGTTCACCAGTCCAGTGCCACTGCGGCAAAAATTTGTTGTACAATTTGGTTTTGAATCTCTGTACTCAGCGATTCTTCTACGCTTTCAAAGGTAGCGCTTGCATCGAAGATCTTGAAAAAGGAGAAGTCGCGGGCGAAGTTCTTTTCAGGGTATTTTTCGCAGGTGAATTCTACCCTGATTCGGATGTTGAATTGGTTTTGTGCCGTTCCTACATCGGCATTTAATGACGCAGGGACAACAGAATATTCCACCACAGATCCCCCAAATTTATAGTCGCCATCGGCATTGGTGAGTCCGAGTCGGGTTTCACCTTGAAACTTGGTTTTTAATTTTTCGGTGAAGCTCATGCTCAATTGAGGATTCACAATGGCTGCTTCGTTGGAGAAGAAGTCAACCGAAAAGGTTTGAATGTCGGCAGGGATCGCGGCGCCCTTAAAGTCGTAAAATTTCCAAAATGGGGTGCATCCACCCATTAAAAACAACAGGGGTAAAGCCAAAAGACCCCAAATGGATCTGCTGCTTCGTCTTGTTGGAGCAGCAACTGTACCCGCCGTTTGGAGGTAAATTGTGGTTTTATTCTTGGTGCAAGGTTTCATGGATGGGGGATGGAGATCCTGTAGCTTACTCAAGTTCGTACTGTTTGATTTTTCGGTACAACGTTCGCTCTGAAATGCCCAGTTCATCGGCAGCTTTTTTGCGTTTGCCGTGGTTTTTTGTAAGAGCTTTTTTGATCATTTCAATTTCCTGGGCTTCCAAGCTCAGCGTTTCTGAGGTGCTAGGGTAGGAAATGGCATCTTGGAAATCGTCTTCATCGTTCTCATGAGGCTGTATGATGATGGGCTGGTTGCCCATACCCACATTGGCGGCGTTTTGGTTGGTTTCACCAAAGGAATGGGTGGCCATGGTTGCAGTGGATGTGGGATTTTGGTTCATCGAAACGGGAACCACAGCCGATTGCATATTGGCAGCGGCATTGCGGGTATCGAGATTTCCTTCAAGCAAGCCAAAAACCACTTTTTTCAGGTCGTTGACATCGCGCTTCATATCGATCAAAACCTTGTAAAAAATATCCCGTTCGCTCATACCTTCGGTGCCTTCCATTTTGCCCAAAAGCATGGGCAGTGGGGGTTCTATGTGGGGGATGTATTTGGCGATGGTTTGGGCGTGAATCACTGGGCCGGATTCCAAAACGCAAATCTGATCGGTGACGTTTTTTAGCTGTCGCACATTCCCAGGCCAAGGATAATTAACCAACAATTGTTGGGCTTCCGGGGTGAGTTCTAGCAGTTGGCTGTGGTGGGTTTCTGCAAAATCAGAGGCGAATTTGCGGAAAAGTAAATAAATATCCTCTTTGCGTTCACTGAGTTTGGGTACACGGATGGGTACGGTAGCCAAGCGGTAGTAGAGGTCTTCACGAAATTTGCCCATTCGGGCCCTTTCCAATAGGTCGCGGTTGGTTGCTGCCACCACGCGCACATCGGTTTTTTGTACGGCCGAACTTCCAACTTTGATAAATTCGCCGTTTTCCAATATCCGCAGCAAGCGGGCTTGCGTGCTGAGGGGCAATTCTCCCACTTCGTCTAGAAAAATGGTGCCACCGCTTACGGTTTCAAAGTATCCTTTTCGTTTGTCGGTAGCGCCGGTGAAAGCCCCTTTTTCATGCCCGAACAATTCCGAGTCAATGGTCCCCTCGGGTATCGCGCCGCAGTTTACCGCAATGAATGGGGCATGTTTGCGGGCGCTCATGTGATGAATGATTTTGCTAAAACTCTCTTTACCAACGCCGCTTTCTCCCAAGATCAATACGTTCATGTCTGTGGGAGCCACCTTGACGGCCGTTTCCAATGCCGTGGTCAACAAGGGCGAATGTCCGATGATGCCGAATCGCTGTTTGATGAGGTGTGTATCCATGTCTTTCGCTACAATTACAAAGATACAACAAAACTGACAGTTTGTCATAGCGATTGGTGCTCTACGATTGGTTTGGGCGGGGGTTCTCGATGCCTCAATACATACCGTTGATTAAATTCACTTTATATTGGAATTTGGTTCAATGTGATTATGGAGTTTAAACAGTTCATGAAGTTTTTTTTGTAATAATTTCTTGTTTGGTAATTGTGTTTTGTATTCCGAAACCAAGGTTGTGGATAGGCTTCTATTCAAAGCGTATTCTACAACTTCGCTGTCTTTGCCTTTGCATAATAGGATGCCAATACTTGGATTTTCATTGTGCTTTCTTACATCTTTGTCTAATGCTTCCAGATAAAAGTTGAGTTGGCCTAAGTGTTCCGGCTTGAAAGTATCGGCCTTGAGTTCAAATGCGATCAAACATTGGAGGCCTCGATGATAAAAAAGCAAGTCTAGGAAGAAGTCGCTATTGCCAACTTGTAGTCGATATTCTTCACCGATGAATAAAAAATCTTTGCCAAGTTCTAAAATGAATTTTTTCATTTGTACCACAAGTCCTCGCTTAAGTTCGTTTTCGCTGAAAGGTTCATGTAAGTTCAAGAACTCAAATACATAACTGTCTTTCAGTGTTTGGTTTAGGTCAAAGCTATTTTCTCTCAATGCCGTCGAGAGATTTTTTTGGCTCATCAGTGTTCTTTCAAAAAGACTGGCTGATATCTGGCGTTCAAGTTCTCTGCAACTATAGTTCTCTTGTTTGGTGAGCTTGATGTAAAACTCTTTTTCTCCCGGATCTTTGCATCTTGAGATGATTATCAAGTTGTGTGACCAACTGATTTCTCTCAACAGCGATGAGAGTTTTGGTAGCGCTTTGTACGCGTTGTAAAACTGCATCATCCTCCAAATGTTCTTGTCAGAAAAGCCTTTGATGTTAGGTTCAAATTGTTGAATATGGCTGGCCAATTCTTGCACAATTGATTTGCCCCATTGAGATTGCTCAATTTTCTCATGTACACATTTTCCGACATTCCAGTAAAGATTGATGAGTTCTGTATTCACCATTTTCAATGCATGATATTGTGATTTTTTAATCAATTCTATGATCTCTGAAAAACGATTGTCCATGATGGTTTGATGATTAATGAAGCGATCCGTTAACCGCTTAAATGCTGTAAATTTCCATGAAGCGGAATCTCGTATTCGTGCACTAATCGATTAAAATTGATTAATTTCAGGATGAGTCAGGAGCCAGGTGCACGAACGCATTGAATGTGAATAACCTGTTTGGATTTATTGCCAATAAATGGCTTGTTTTGAAATTGCAACATGGAGCACGAAGAAGAACTGGAGTCAACACAAGAAGAATCGGGCCAATCCCCCACGGGTGCTCACCTCGGCGAGGTCAGGGCAGTGGGTGGAATGTACAAGGACTGGTTTGTTGAATACGCCAGTTACGTGATTTTGGAGCGTGCGATTCCTGCATTGGAAGACGGTTTGAAGCCGGTACAGCGCAGGATTTTGCATGCGATGTACGAAATGGATGACGGTCGATACAACAAGGTGGCCAACATCATCGGGTCAACCATGGCCTATCACCCTCACGGCGATGCCGCTATTGGCGATGCGCTAGTAAATCTCGGACAGAAAGAATTGTTGATTGATACCCAAGGAAACTGGGGTGATATCAGAACGGGCGACAGTGCTGCGGCACCCCGATACATTGAAGCGCGGTTGAGTGCCTTTGCCAAAGAAGTGGCGTTTAATGAAAAAACCACCAACTGGCAACTGAGCTATGACGGTAGAAAGCGCGAGCCCGTCACCCTGCCCATGAAGTTTCCATTGCTCTTGGCCCAAGGGGTTGAGGGTATTGCGGTGGGATTGAGTACCAAGATTATGCCCCACAATTTCTTGGAGTTGTGCGAGGCTAGCATCGATGTGTTGAAGGGGAAGAAGGTGAATTTATTGCCCGATTTTCCAACCGGTGGGTATGCCGATTTTTCGATGTACAACGAAGGTAGGAAAGGGTCGCGGATTCGCGTTCGCTCGAAAATCGAAGAAAAAGACAAGTCCACTTTACTGATTAAAGAAATTCCCTTTGGAACCACCACCGGATCGCTGATTGAAAGTATCATCAAGGCCAGCGACAATGGGAAAATCAAGGTCAAAAAGGTCATCGACAATACCGCAAAAGACGTAGAAATTGAAGTGCAATTGGCGCCAGGTATTAGTCCGGATTTGGCCATCAATGCCCTCTATGCCTTCACCGATTGTGAAGTGAGTATTTCGCCATTGGCTTGTGTGATTCACGAAGACCGTCCGAAGTTTATGGGCGTGAATGACATCCTGAAAGCGTGTACGCAGAATACTTTGGATTTGCTGCGTAGGGAGTTGGAAATTGAACTGGGTGAACTGGAAAATAAATGGCATTTTTCATCGCTCGAGAAGATCTTTATCGAAAAGAGAATCTACCGCGATATTGAAGAGTGCGAAACATGGGAAGCGGTGCTTACGGCGATCGATAAAGGATTGGAGCCATACAAATCGCTGTTCAGAAGGGAAATTGTGCAAGACGATATCATTCGGTTGACAGAGATCAAGATCAAGCGGATATCGAAATTTGACAGTTTCAAGGCCGATGAGTACATCAAAGGTTTGGAAGATGACATCGCTGAGGTCAAGAATCACCTCGAGAACTTGGTGGATTACGCCATTGATTACTACAAGCGATTGTTGAAGAAGTTTGGTGTGGGCAAAGAGCGCAAGACAGAGATACGAGCGTTTGATACCATTGAGGCGAATGTGGTGGCTGTGGCCAACGTGAAATTGTACGCCAACCTGAAAGAGGGTTTTGTAGGCACCAGTTTGAAGAAGGAGGAGTTTATTTGTGACTGCTCAGACATCGACGATATCATCGCCTTTAGGGAAGACGGCAAGTATAGCATCGCCAAGGTCACCGATAAGCACTTCTACGGAAAGGATTTGATCCATTTGGATGTGTGGCGCAAGAACGATGAGCGAACCACTTATAACGTGGTGTATTGGGATGGAGAGGCCAAGAAAGTGATGGCCAAGCGTTTCAATGCCACGGGCTTGATTCGTGAAAAAGAGTATGTGTTCTCGAGCGATCACTCCAAGTCGAGTATTTTGTATTTCTCAGCCAACCCCAACGGAGAGGCCGAAAAAGTGACTTTGCATTTGAGTGCGATGGCCAATGCGCGGATTAAGAGCATCGAATATGATTTCTCGAAGTTGGCGATCAAAGGCAAGAGTGCGCGAGGCAATCAGATCACGAAATATCCCATCAAGCGGGTTGATTTGAAGGAAAAGGGAGGCTCTACGTTGGGTGGTGTGAAGATTTGGTGGGATGATATGACGGGTCGTTTGAATGGCGATGCCAAAGGTCAGTTTTTGGGAGAGTTTGAGGGTGACGACAAGGTGTTGGTGATATATAAAGACGGACATTACGAGCTATCCAACTACGAATTGATCAATCGCTTTGAGCCCGATACGGTCTATTTCATTCAGAAGTATTTTGCGGAGCAGGTGATACAGGTGATTTATCTCGAAGGGAAATCGAAGTTTCATTATGTGAAGCGTTTCTTGATTGAAACCCTCACGATGGGCAAAAAGTTCCCATTCATCGGGGAGGAAAAGGGGTCGGAATTGACGGTGGCATCGACCAGTTTGATGGCGCAAGTGGAATTTACAACCGAGAAGAAGAGCGGAGAGAAAGTGGTGGAAATGATTGTTTTGGATGAGTTTATGGACGTGAAGGGTTGGAAGGTGTTGGGCAATCGCCTGAGTCAGGACAAAGTGAAAAAGGTAGTGCTTAAGAGCGATAAAGTTGGCGAGCCCCCGGTAGTTGAGCGCAAGACCATTGCATCGGAATATGAGGATTTGGGCGATGATGATCGCGACGATGAGGGTGGAAACGAGGGTGATGGCGGCGATGTGAATGGCGGTGGCGATGGTACCGTAATTTTGGGCGGTGATGGGTCGCCTCAATTGAATTTGTTATGAGTCAGAGAATTTGTCCTTCCGGTTGGAAAGACTACGAATTGATCGATGCGGGTGGCTTTGAGAAGTTGGAGCGATTTGGCGCGTGGATTTTGCGCAGGCCGGAGCCGCAGGCGATTTGGGATAAGAGTTTGAGTGAGAAGGAGTGGCAGAAGTTGGCCCATGCGAGTTTTGTGAAGGCGGTGGGCGCGGACGCGGAGAAGGGGCAGTGGTATTTGAAGCCCAATATGGCGGACCGATGGTGGATACAATACAAGCAGGGTGGTTTGAATTTGAAGTTTCGATTGGGATTGACCTCGTTCAAGCATGTGGGGTTGTTTCCGGAGCAGGCGGCGAATTGGGATTGGATCTATGAGAAGGTGAAGGGTTTGGAGGTTGGAGAGAAGCCGAGGGTATTGAATTTGTTTGCTTATACGGGTGGGGCATCTTTGGCGGCTTGTGCTGCTGGTGCGGATGTAACGCATGTGGATAGCGTGAAGCAGGTGGTATCGTGGAGCAGGGAAAATATGGAGGAGAGTGGATTGAATGGGATTCGATGGGTGGTAGAGGATGCGTTCAAGTTTGTTCAGCGGGAGGTTCGCAGGGGCAAGACGTATCATGGAATACTGCTCGATCCCCCGGCCTACGGCCGGGGCCCAGATGGAGAAAAATGGCTGCTCGAAAAGCAACTCAATGAATTGATGCAAATGTGTGGTCAGATATTAGAACCCTCGGGCTTCATGTTGCTCAATTTGTATAGTATGGGATTCAGTGCCATGGTGGCTGAAAATTTGGTGAGAAAACACGTAAAAACATTGGGTGTTCAATCCATGAATAGCGGCGAATTGTATTTGCGCGATCAGTCTGGTAACGCACTGCCTTTGGGTACTTTCGTTCGTTTGTAACGGGGGTGTTGGTTTCATTTTCTGGTAAAATCGTCGAAACTTTGGGGTCTTTGAGCGAAAGCCATCGCCCCGGTAAATAAGCCGTGATTCTTGGTGTATTTTTGCTACAATGAGTACGGTTATTGAAGCCATCGACGTCTGTAAGACCTTCGGCGAACAACGCGTTTCCAAAAACATTTCCTTGGCGGTGAGAGAAGGCAGCATTTACGGGCTCTTGGGTCCGAACGGCGCCGGAAAAACTACGCTCATCCGCATGTTATCGACCATCACGCAGCCCGATTCTGGGGAGATACGTTTTCGGGGCGATGCGTTGAAGGAGGTTCACGCACATCAAATGGGGTATATGCCCGAAGAGCGGGGATTGTATAAGAAGATGACGGTGGCGGAGCAGCTGTTGTTTTTTGCAGAGCTGCGGGGTTTGAGTAATCGCGATGCGAAGGCGGCCGTGAAACATTGGTTGCAGCGCTTGGATATGATGGATTGGGCGCGCAAAAAGGTGGAAGAGATAAGCAAAGGCATGGCGCAAAAAGTGCAATTCGTTTCTTGTGTGTTGCACAATCCCAAACTGTTGATTTTGGATGAACCTTTCAGTGGGTTTGATCCGGTGAATGCTGATTTGATCAAGGATTTGATTTTGGAGTTGAAGCGCGGTGGGACGAGTGTGATATTTTCTACGCATCGGATGGACAATGTAGAGAGTTTGTGTGACCATTTGGCGATCATTCACAAGGGTGAGAAGGTGTTGGATGGCAGTGTGAGCGAGATTCGCAGAAACCATTTTACGGGGATGTACGATGTGGGCTATCACGAGGAAGTGGTTTGGGATTTGGGTGAAGCGGCGCCTTTGTCGATGGAGAAAAACAGCGATGGCAAGGTGGTGTATCGCTTTCAAACGTCGGAGGTGTTTACGCCTGAACATTTGTTGAGTGCTGCGATGTTGAAGGGGAAGTTGGTGCATTATACCGAGCACATACCGAGCATCCATGAGATTTTTGTAGATACTGTTTCTAAAGGGGGTGCGCCCATCGCTTTGTAAAATTATTTGAACCAACATGAAAAACATTTTTGTCATTTTTAAACGCGAATATTTAACCCGCGTAAAGAATAAGACCTTCATTTTGATGACGTTTTTGGCGCCATTGCTGATGGTGGGGTTTTACGCGGCAACCATTTATATTGCTACGGAAACGGGCGACGACAATCGCACCAAAACGGTGTATTTAACCGATTACAATCCTTCGTTGATGTTGAGCAACAATCCCCCGGCGAATTACGTGTTTTTGCCTGCGCCGAGCAATGAGGATTCGGCCATTGCGGATGTAAAGAGCGGGGTGGTTTTTGGCTGGTTGAAGGTGGAGGATAGGGACGTTCGTGTGATCGATTCTGCTACGTATTACACGGCTGAAACGCCTTCTTTGGTGGAGATGGAGGGGCTGAAGTCTTGGATTGAGGGCAAAGCGAACAAGCATCAATTTGCGAAGTTGGGATTGCGTGAGTCGCAGATTGATAGTGCGCAATCGCGTTGTGATATTTTGACCAAGGAGGTGAGCAACAGCGGCGATGTGCAGGAGAGTTCCAGCGCACTGAAGAGCGGGATAGGGTTTGCGTTGGCGTTTATGATTTACATTTTCATTTTTGTGTATGGTTCGATGGTGATGCGATCGGCGATGGAGGAGAAGACCAACCGAATTGTGGAGGTGATTGTGAGCTCGGTGAAGCCGTTTCATTTGATGATGGGCAAGATTTTGGGCGTTGCGGCGGTGGGGTTAACCCAGTTTGTGGCGTGGATTGTGTTGGCGGTGGGCTTGGTTTTTGGGATCAGTGCGTTGTTCTTGAATTCGGGCAATGGGATGAGTACCCAAGAGGCGGTGCAAAAGGGGATTGAGGCACGCACGGGGATGGCCACGGTTGGGGCGATGGGGGGCGATGGTGCTCAGGTTGCGGAGTCGGGGTCTGGCGTGGCCAGGGATTTGGCGGCGGAGTTTACGGAGCCGTTGAGCAATTTGCCTTATTTTGAGATCATTGCGGTGTTCTTGTTGTTTTTTGTGGGGGGATATTTGTTGTATTCGAGCTTTTTTGCGGCCATTGGTGCTGCGGTGAATCAGGAATCGGATGTGCAGCAGTTTATGATGCCGGTGACGTTGCCGTTGGTTTTTGGGTTTGTGATCGCACAAACGGTGGCGTTGAAAGCCCCGCATGGTGCCATGGCCAAGTTGTTCTCGATGATCCCGCTAACCAGTCCGATCGTGATGGTCGTACGCGCGCCATTCGGAGTGCCTTTTGGGGAGTTGGCTTTGAGTTTTGGTTTGCTGGTGCTGATGTTTGTGCTGATGGTGTGGCTAAGTAGCCGCATTTATCGCATCGGAATCTTGAGCTATGGCAAGAAGCCCACGTGGAAGGATTTGTGGAAGTGGTTGCGTTGATGAATGGAGTGGTGCTGGTTTAGGTTGCGCTGATGGTTGCGCTGGTGGTTGCGCTGGTTGTTGCGCGTTCAGCGGGCTTGGATGTTGGCGACGCCTAAAGCGTGTATGTTAAACCGTAGGCCAATCCAATGGAGTTGATGCCTGCGCCGAGTTCAGCGTGATAACCAAAATTTCTGAGGCCTTTGAAGTGTTTTTTTATGCCCAAAAGGGTGACTTGAAATCCGTTCAGATCCACGCCGCCATTGAAGGCAGGGATGTAGGAACTGGACTTGTCGTATTTCATTCTCACGGTGTTGTAATCGATTCTGCTGTTGCCTAGGGCGATGCCGGAATACAGGGCGTAGCTGCTTTTGGCGGAGTTTTTGATTTTCCAGGCGTAGTCGATGCTGGCCAGGAAGGAATTCAGCTTTACAACGTATTGGAAATAGGCATATTCGTTGATACGGTCGAAATCAGGATAGGCGAGGGTATCAGAGGTGACTTCGGCCCAGGTGTATTTAACGCCCATGGTCCAACGGTCGCGAAAGTGATATTGGTAACCGATGGTGGTGGGTTTGGCGGTGATGAGCGAGTTGCCTACGTTGCCAAAGTTGGGTTCAAGTTCCTTTTGGAGTCCTTCTGCTATGTTGTTCACCAAAAAATTTGAGTTGTTGGTCCACATAAATGTCATCGCCTCCTTTTGGATGGGGTGGAGCGATCTTTTGGGGGTGATGGTTTTCTCCGATGGAGTTGGGCTGGGATTATTGGCGATGGTGGTTGCGCTTTTGGTGGTGGTGGTTGCTTCTTTTGCAGTGGTATCGAGGCCTCCGTACTGGGCGATGGCTGGGTTTGCGAGGCCGATGGCGGCGGTAAGGAGTAGGGTGAGCGCACGGAACATGTCGGCAATTTACAAAAATCTGGTAGGTCGTTTGTTGAACAGAAACAATTTTCATCGTTTTGTTGTTGTGTATGTCAATAAATACAACGACATTTGTTGTAACGAATAAAAAACGATATGACAACACAAACATTGGCACAATGGAACTTAGATCCTACGCACAGCGAGGCACAGTTCAAGGTTAAGCACTTGGTAATTTCTACAGTTACTGGTACTTTCAAGCAGTTCACAGCGTCTTTGCACGCGGCCAGCAGCACAGATTTTTCAGGTGCATCTGTAACTTTCAGCGCTTCGGTTGATTCAATTGATACCAACAACGCGGATCGCGATGGTCATTTGAAGTCGGGTGAATTTTTCGATGCGGCTCAGTTCCCTAGCATTGATTTCAGCAGTACTTCTTTTGAGAAGGTATCTGACAGTGAGTATAACGTGGTGGGTGATTTGACCATCAAGGGCATTACCAATACGGTTGCTTTGAAGGCTGAGTTTGGTGGCGAAATGGTTGATCCATGGGGCAATCACAAAATTGGTTTTGAGGTAAGTGGTGTTGTGAAGCGCGAGGAGTTTGGTTTGACATGGAGCGCGGTAACTGAGGCAGGTGGTGTTGTGGTTGGAAGCGACGTGAAGTTGATTTTCAACGTACAGTTTGCGCCAGCGCAGGCTTAATAGTTGTTTGATTTATAAGTGTGAAAGAGGCCGCGCTCCGCGCGGCCTCTTTTTTTATTGCTTTTTTATTGCTCCGGATACTTGGAAAATTGCTGCAAGAGATTTGCAGTGGCTTTGGCGGTTTTTTTATCGATGCTTCCCAAGCGCTGTATGAATCGCTGCTGATCTACCGCGCGGATTTGATCTATGACCAACTGACCTTGTCTTTTTTGAAATTGGCAGGTGATGCGGGTAGGTAAATTGCGGTGCTGTGAGGTTAAAGGTACAACCACAGCCCGTTGCA
>Ga0255113_1000209_pt1 | contig 17626 bp, 18 predicted proteins | sample Law_Yuk_RepC_8h_FD_188473 | JGI IMG/M metagenome (GOLD analysis project Ga0255113, IMG submission 188473) | Freshwater microbial communities from St. Lawrence River, New York, United States - Law_Yuk_RepC_8h | ecosystem: Environmental > Aquatic > Freshwater > River | place: USA: New York... | reverse complement strand
GTTCCATACCTTCACCGGCAGAAACCGCGGAGCCACGAAGAATATTGCCACCGCCCACGACAATTGCTACATGTACACCTGATGCGGCGACTTCGGCAATTTCTGTGGCTATCTTCTTGATGGTTTCTGGCGATATTCCATAACCCTGCTCTCCGGAGAATGCTTCTCCGGAGAGCTTTAGAAGCACACGGCCAAACCTTGGCCGCGAGTCATCGGGAATCATTCGGCAGCTTGCTTTGGCGTACCTTCGCCAACCTCGAAACGGGTATAGCGAGAGATCGTGCCATTTTGGTCCTTCGCGAGCTGTCCGACGGTCTTCTTATCTTCACGGATATAAGGCTGTGACAGAAGTACGATTTCACCAAGGAACTTTCGCAATCGGCCATCCACTGCAGACTGGATCGCTGCATCTGGCTTCCCAACCATCTTAGGATCGTTCTTGGTTTGATCTTCAACGAATGCACGCTCTTTAGCGACGACATCCGCAGGAACATCTGCGTCGGAGAGGAAGCGTGGCTTTGCAAAACTAACGTGCATTGCGACTTCAAGGCCGAGGCCTGCAGTGGTTGCTTCTACGAGCACGCCGATGCGTCCGCCTTCGGATCCAGATCCACCAGGGTTGTGAACATAAGCGGTGATTACGCCATCACCAGCCGCGTAGCGCACAGTGCGTCCAAGGACGAGCTTTTCACCGATGCGCTTGATTGCATCATCAATCTTCGCAGCAACGGTCACGCCACCGAGATCGGCAGCCAGAACATCTTCAGCGGTTGGGAGGTCATTGCCAGCAACGACTGCCGCAATTTCACGTGCCAAGGAGCGGAAATCTTCATTACGTGCAACAAAGTCTGTCTCAGAATTGAGCTCGATCAATGCACCAAATTTGCCATCATCGGATACGTGCGCCATGACAAGGCCTTCGCCAGCAACGCGCTCGCCACGATCCTTGGTACCTTTTTTGCGCAACAACTCGATTGCAGCTTCAAGGTCACCGTCGGTTTCGGTCAGTGCCTTCTTGCACTCCATCATTCCCAGCCCGGTACGCTCGCGAAGTTGGGCTACGAGACCAGCAGTAATTGCAGCCATGTTACTAATCCTTCCAATAACTTTGTTTATTCAAGGAGATGGGCAGGTACAAGGCCTGCCCATCGTCAATCAGTCTACGAAACGCAGTGGAAACCTACTCTTCGGTAGGTGCTTCCGTTCCATCACTTACGATGTGACCATCGCCATCATAGGAAAAGTCGAGGCCCTTGGCATCTTCTTCCATCTGGCGGCGACGTGCTTCAGCAGCATCAAGTCCAGCAGCATCGTCTTCAAGCACATCAAAGCCGGTGATTGCAGCAACAGGAGCATCCTCCCACTCGTGCTGCTTGACTTCGACAACCGCTTCAGCAATCTTCTGGGTGATCAGCTTGATTGCACGGATTGCGTCATCGTTTCCTGGAATGATGTAGTCGATCTCATCAGGATCACAGTTCGTGTCAACGATCGCTACGATTGGAATACCGAGCGAACGCGCTTCCGCAACTGCAATGTGTTCCTTCTTGGTATCGACGATGAACATTACTGCAGGAAGACCTGGCATGTCCTTAATACCGCCGAGGAAGCGCTCAAGCTTGTCCTTCTCTTCGGTAAGAATCGCAGCTTCCTTCTTGGTAAGCTTGAGGAAGGTGCCATCCTCTTCCATCGCAGTCAGGTCACGAAGACGCTGAATACGGGACTGAATGGTCTTGAAGTTTGTCAGCATGCCACCAAGCCAGCGCTCGTTGACAAAGTACTGGCGGGATGTCTGCGCAGCTTCCATCATCGCATCTGCTGCCTGCTTCTTCGTACCTACGAAGAGAACGTGGCCGCCTTCGGTAACGATGTCCTGGATGAACTTCTGTGCATCATCGAACAGCTTAAGGGACTGATGAAGGTCGATGATGTAAATACCATTACGGCTACCATAAATGTAGCGCTTCATCTTTGGGTTCCAACGACGGGTTTGGTGACCGAAGTGAACACCAGCCTCTAGGAGGTCTTTCATCAAAATTGTGGCCATAAGAATGAACCTTTCCTGGTTTGCGGGACGTATCCCCCCCTCCGGAATGGACCGTAACTACGGACCAGGATTATCCCGGATGCGGACTTGCAGAGACATTACATCTCTACGGTGTGGTGCAAAACCTTGGCACTATATCACGCGATGACAGTCCTGTGCCGATGCTACAATCAATCCGTGCAAGTATCGACATGGCAGCATCCATTGATCATCCGGAACATCAAACTAGGGTACGGTGGCGTTCCTGTCGTTGATGACTTTAATCTTACAGTTACGCCCGGAGAAATCCATGCACTGGCCGGTGAAAACGGAGCCGGGAAAACGACCGTATTGAAAGCTGTTGCCGGTCTCATCACCCGGATGTCGGGAAGCATTGAAGTCCCAGAAGATGAACCTAACAAGGCATCCCGTGTCGGGTTTGTCCTGCAACATGATGTGCTTCCATCCAATATGACGCTGGGAGCCTGTGTCGCGTGCGCAGCACTTGCGGCGGATCAATCGAGCGCGGTAGTCAGTAATCAACAGCTACTCGCGCGTGTTGGCTTGCTGGTACCACTAGGAAAACGTGTCTCGGATCTGACGATGCATCAGCGTCAGCTTTTGCAAGTTGCGTGCGCACTAGCATCCAAGCCAGCTTTGTTGCTCCTTGATGAACCAACTGCAGTGATGTCACACACCGATGCAGTTCACTTCTGGAAGCTGATTCAGGCAGAAGTTGCAATTGGATTGACAGTTATCATCGCCACTCACAAACTTGAAGACATTCTTGAATATTGCACTCATGTCACAGTAATGCGCTCAGGGCAGCTGGTGTTCACAAGGCGGATAAGTGATGTGACTCTTGCAGACATCATCAATGGTATGGCTCCAGCTGCGACTTCTGATACCAGAGCCATCGGTAAGTCAGAAAAACGATTCTCCAGTGAACCCATTGTTCGAATCAGTGGTAATGGTGCGCAGCTTGACATACACGAGCATGAGATTCATGGTCTAGCGGGCTTGGATGGCTCTGGCTACACCACCTGGCTAACAGCACTTGCGTTGACACGACAAGATGGCTTCTCGGTAACTGTCAGACAAGAATCCATTGATTCCAAGTCAATAGCAACTCGCAGGAAAATGCACATTGGCTACATCCCAGCTGACCGTCACGTGGAGGGTATGATAATCAGTGAACCCCTCGATCACAACATGACCTTTGGACAGCTGCCTTATTCACCGCTTGATCAATGGCTTCCTCTTCGACGGCATTCAGACTCAAGCAAAGCGTCAGCGATTGTCGATGCTTACGATGTTCGCCCCAAAGATGTAACACGAAATCTTGACACACTGAGCGGTGGGAACCAGCAAAAGTTTATGGTTGGCCGTGAGCTTGAACGCAATAATGAGATTATTGTTATCGACCAACCCACTCGCGGACTAGATCGGGTTGCGAGCGCCGGTATCACTCAAAAACTTCACGCAAAGTCCCTTCAGACAGGCACGGCTATCCTCGTGTATTCCGATGACCTTACATTTCTGATAAACACCTGCGACACGATTAGTGTGGTTTCAAGTGGTCGGCTTGTGCAAACCAGACCGTCCACAGAATGGACTGAAAAGTCACTCGTTGAGGCCATCGTTTAGTGAAACACGCGAAAACGTTGTTTGCCCTCATAGGCATCGCCTTTGCAGCATTCGCCCTCTTGCACCTGCAGCCGGATGTCGTCAAAATCGCCTTTGGTTCGCCAATGGCCCTCTTGCGCTTTCTTACCATTGGCACTCCCCTGCTACTCGCGGGCTTAGGAGTCCATGCATGCCTCGCAACTGGGCGAATACTCATCGCGGGAGAAGGCATATATGCCGCTGGAGGGCTGACAGTAGCCATCGTTGGAACATCTCTGTCAAACACCCCTCTCGGGTTATGGGCCGGGCTAATCCTGGCATTCGCCATCGGTGGATGTGTTGGGCTTCTCATCAGCTGGCTCAGGGAGAACAAAGGCGTTCATGAAGTCATCAGCGGTCTCCTGTTGAACTACATCCTTCAACTTCTAACGCGTTACTTGGCAAACGGACCGTTCCGAGACCCTACTTCCGATGCTCCTCACACACGGGAACTGCCTTGGACATTACCTCTGCTGTATCCAGGCTCGGACCTCAATATCGGGCTTTTGCTCGGGTGTATCCTGATGGCAGCTTACATTTATGTCTTCCACAAAACCGTTATTGGTCGCTTCATACGGTCTCTGGCGATAACGGATGGTGTAGCAAATGTCGCAGGGCTCCCACCAAAGCGCACGCGCATTTTAGTGATGGTTGTTTCAGCGGGCATTATTGGACTTACTGGCGCGATTTCGATCGGATCAGCCGGGCCATTCAGGAGATTCCCTGCTGACTTTTACGGAAGTGGTGTAGGGTTTGATGGCCTCATTATTGGTTTACTGGCAGGACCAAGTGCTTGGTTGCTCCTTCCATCCACCCTATTGATCGCCTGTTTATCTCACCTCTCCGATGCCTTGTCACTTGCAACATCCCTTCCTCGCCAGGTTGGCTCACTTGCAGGAGCTCTCTTGTTTCTACTAGCTGCGGCTTTACGCTACAGAAAGGAATCCCGGTCTTAGTCCAATGAGAGGTACATTGCAACGATGACCCTTGTTCCGTGGCTTGCCGCAACGACAAATCTTGGACTGCCGGTGATGCTGGCTGCCACAGGTGGCCTCATCTGTGAAAAGTCAGGGACGGCTGCCCTTTTTTTAGAAGGCACGATGCTTACCGCAGCGTTTATCGCCATTCGGACAGGCGGTGGAGTCAATGGTCTTATCTGTGGTCTGGCTGCAGGCGTCACAGTAACCAGCTGCCACTATCTGCTTGTCAACCGTGCAAAGGTAAAGGATGTCATCGCAGGTGTGGGACTCAATATGCTGGCGCTGGCTGCAACATCATTTTGTGAGCGGATTGTCCCATCCGCGGAAAGTGTCACAACACTCTCTACGACATCAGGTGTTCTTGTCGCTGCGGCCTGTGTTGCCCTCCTGATAGGGTGCCTTACAAATCCAAAGTTACGTTTACGACTTGACATCACTGGGGAATCGGCATTACAGGCACGTATTTTTGGAATCAACACATCGCGTGTAAAGCTGGCATCTCATATCGCTGCTGGAGCACTCGCGGGCGTTGGAGGAGCTCTTCTGCCGCTGATGGGTATCGGAACATTTGTTGAAAACATGACAAATGGTCGTGGCTATCTGGCGCTTGCGGCTATTGTGTTCGGACGGTGGGAGCTTAGATCCGTAATTGCTGCATCGATTGCGTTCGCAGCTCTGGATGCACTCCAGCTTGTTGCATCCACTCAAGGCATAAAGGCCGATGCCGACTTACTTTCGATGATGCCCTACCTCGCCGGTCTTATCGCGCTCATCGTGAGAACGAAACGCACCGCCGGCCCAGCAGAGCTATCAGGGTAGATATGACTACGTGGTAGACGCGAGCATTGATGCCTTCGCGAACATTCGCGACTGAGAATCTATCGTTCGGTGCTACGGAATACGCAAAAGTTGAATCCGGTTCAGTGGGAACCAAATCGCCTGCGCTTTGCCGACGATCCGGCTGGTCTCAAGTGGTCCCCACATATGGCTGTCATGTGAGAAGTTTCGGTTATCACCCAGCATAAAAACCTCATCCTTACCGATGGTAAGAAGCGGGAGCACATAGTCAGGATCTTCCCTTGTATACGCCTCAGGCGCTAACTTCCCGTTGATGAGTGTACGCCCAGGGACGATTTTGAGTTCTTTTCCAGCATCAATCAGCTGCTGCGCCATTGACACCGTGAGGGATGTACCATTTGTCTTGGTGTATTCCTGTAGCTTGGTTTTCAGGTGAGTTTGAAAGTCCGAAATGCTCATCGGTGCACCAGCATCAACACTTACACCCGTTTCAAGGAACTTTACAGACCCCTCCTGCGACGTGAGGATTTCACGCAGCAAACGGTGCCAATCCATTCCCGTCATTGCAATGGAATCGATCTCACGGTCACCAGCAAAAATCTTTGGCGGCTGCACTTCAATCGTGTCGCCTTCGATGGCTACGCACCGCTTGATAAAGTCCAACTTCTTACCGTTCGTAGCCGTTGGTGGCGCATCAAAGACAATGATGTCACCGCGCATCGGCTTACCAAGACGATACGAAATGCGATCGACAACAAGCCGGTCATTCACTAAGAGGGTATTGACCATTGACTCAGTCGGAATGTAAAACGCCTGCGCTACGAACGGGCGGATGATCAGAAATGCCAGTGCAAGCACAAAGGCGCACGTATCACAGAGATCACTAATGCCACGCGCAATCGGATGATCCGTCTTTTTGAATACAAACCTGAAAAAAGTCGCCCCAGCAATCACAGCGATAATGACGGGCAAGGGTAAGTTTGCTATTTGGTCAGTGATTGGGGTTGGTGCTTGGTCATTCATCTTTGGGATCCGGGTCTACAGCATACGGTTCGGGTTCCGATATTGGCAACCTCACCGTAAAAGTTGACCCTATTCCCAGCTCACTTTTGACAGTGATTGTCCCCATATTAGCTTCGACAATATGCTTTACGATGGAAAGCCCTAATCCGGTTCCGCTGGTCGTGCTTCCTTGATCATTGACCATCTTACGAGCGCGATCAGCGCGCCAAAAGCGCTCAAAAATTCGCTCTGTGTCCTCAACCAACATCCCAATACCAGTATCGGCAATTGACAGTGTTGCATCCTGACCGACCTGAGCGCATGTAACATGCACGGATCCGCCTTGAGATGTGTACTTGATGCCATTGTCAATCAGATTGAAGACAACCTGATCCAGCTCTGAGTAGTCGGCGCAAATGAAAACATTGGTATCTGGTAGGGATAGCTTGTACTGAACCCCTCTTCGATCAGCAACGGATGCCAGCCTGTCGTACACATCCTGAACGACATCACGCAAGTCAAAATGTCCAAGTGAACGAACCGTCGACTCGGCACGGGTAAGTAAAAGCAAATCTTCAGAGAGGCGAACAAGCCTATCAACTTCCTTAATAATTGTTCCAAGGAAGCGCTCTGACATCACTGGGTCACTGATTGCACCGTAATTGAGCGTCTCTGCTAGCGCCCGAATGCTTGCAAGCGGCGTACGAAGTTCATGGCTTACATTTGCAACAAAGTCTGTACGTACCGTACGCAAATGCTCGATATCGGTAAGGTCTGAGAAAAAGAGAGCTACGAGCGACGCAGAATCGCTACCGCTGCTCACGGCCCTTACCTGAAATGTCAGGTCTTTGGTGGAACGAATGATAATAGATATGGGGCCAGCTTGGCCTGAACGGATTGCCTTCTTTGCAATCTCATCCAGCTGTTTGTTTCTGGTGATTGCAAGCAACGACTTTCCAACTAAACCCTTGCCACGCTTCTTATCTAGCGAAAACAATGCCTGCGCATGCTTGTTAATGTGCCGAATGTCGCGTTTGCTGTCAACAACAAGAAACGGAACATCAAGCGCATCTGACAGCCATGTCCATCCCGGCCTCATGGTTGGAACTTATAGCCGATTCCCCTGAGGGTCAGCAAGTGAACCGGCTTCGATGGTTCCGGTTCAATCTTTTCACGCAGCCAACGGATATGGACGTCCACCGTACGCTCATCAACAACCGACTCACCACCCCAGATACGCTCAAGCAGCACGGACCGCTCAAACACACGTCCTGGATGCGTAACCATTAACGCAAGAACTTCAAACTCTTTGCGTGACAGCTTGACCTCACGGCCATTAATGGCCACAGAGCGCTTATCGGTGTCAATCGTCATCCCTAACGATGCAGAAACCAAAAGATCCGTTGCTGGATTCTCATCGGATGTCGTTCTGGACCGGCGAAGAAGAGCCTTGACACGGGCAATCAGTTCCCGTGTTGCAAATGGCTTGAGCACGTAGTCGTCGGCTCCAAGTTCGAAGCCAAGGACACGGTCTGATTCAGCAATCCTCGCTGTGAGCATGATGATTGGAACATTGCTGCCCTGCTGCCGAATCAAACGGCATACGTCAAACCCTGAGCCCTGAGGCAACATTACATCGAGCAAAATCAGGTCAGGCTTTTCTTCCTTGAAGATTCTTAATGCCTCATCTGCATCTGCAGCTGTAACCGTTGTATAGCCTGCCTGACGAAGGTTATAGGAAATAACCTCCGAAAGAGTCGGCTCGTCGTCAACGACAAGTATTTTGGCATCATTCATCAAAATTATTGTTTCATTGCAAGTACAGTACTGTCATTAACCAAAGATTAACGTAAACAGTATATTGCCATCTTTTTCATGTCTGTGGGATATTGAACCCGCGGCGTCCGCTTAGCGTCTATCAACCCCGGCTCATGAACTTTTCCATCAACACATCCCCAGAACATGCATTCCCGACCGTGGATTTGAATGAAATCAAACCATCCGCGGATGCGCTGGATGCAGTTCAACCCGAATTTGCAATCCAAAGACAAGTGCTCCCGTTCGCAAGCGAGAACGGAATTCTCTTTGTTGCGATTGGAAGTGTCGAAAACTTGGGGGCTGTGGATGAGCTTGGAATGTTTCTCGGAATACCCGTTAGGGCTGTTCTCGGTGACCCACAGCGCATTCGGGAGCTGATTGAAGAAGTCTTCCTCGAGAAGATTCTCTCTGATCTCCCAGGAACCGCCGATGGCAGTGCCGCAACCGAAATCGATGACACGACAGACTTGGCTGACCTCCAGAAAATGGCCGGTGAAACGGCTGTTGTCCAGATGGTCAATCTGATTTTCGCCCAAGCCATCCGTGATGGTGCCAGTGATATTCACATCGAGCCGTATGAACGCGAAGTCAAGGTCCGAAGCCGTGTCGACGGAATGCTTCGTAGCACGCTAAACCCACCGAAGAGAATGCATGCGGCGCTGATTTCCCGCCTCAAGATTCTGGGCGAGATGAATATCGCCGAGCGGCGTCTCCCACAAGATGGCCGTATTAAGCTCGTAATTGCGGGTCGTGCCATCGATGTCCGTGTCAGCATCGTCCCAACCGTGTTCGGTGAACGTGCCGTTATGCGTATTCTTGACAAGGGCACTGCGATGCTCGGGCTAGAAGAGCTCGGTATGCGGCCAGACTTGCTTGGGCGCTACCGTGACCTGATTCACACTCCGTACGGAGTTGTCCTTGTCACTGGACCTACGGGTTCTGGTAAGTCAACGACGCTGTATGCATCCCTGCAGGAGATCTGGTCCCCCACCACAAACATCCTGACGATTGAAGACCCGGTCGAGTACCAGGTCACTGGGATCTCTCAGATTCAAGTCCGCCCAAACATCGGGTTGACCTTCGCAAGCGGTCTCCGTAGCATTGTTCGTCAGGACCCCGATGTCATCATGGTTGGAGAAATCCGTGACCACGAAACGGCTGAGATTTCGATTCACGCAGCTCTGACTGGTCACCTTGTGTTCAGTACTCTCCACACCAACGATGCGCCTGGTTCGATTACGAGAATGCTTGATATGGGAGTGGAACCTTACCTCGTGGCATCATCCCTTATCGGTGCCGTCGCACAGCGCCTTGTCAGGAGACTATGCCCGGTTTGCGCTGCGCCAGACACGCCATCTGCTGCATCACTACGTGCGATCGGCGTAAGCCCAGAAATGGCCGCGACGGCCACATTCCGACGTGGCACTGGATGCGACAAATGCCAAAACACCGGCTACAAGGGTCGCCAGGCGCTGTATGAGCTCTTCGAAGTCGATGAACCTATCCGCAGAATGACTGTTGAACGCTCAAATAGTACGCAGTTACGCGATCATGCGATTGCCGCGTACGGAATGCGAACCCTCCTCGGTGATGGCCGCCTGTCCGTAATGGATGGCAAGACGACTCCGGAAGAAGTGCTGCGTGTTTGTCAGCGTGATGGACTTTAATGGCTAGTCTTCAGTTCACTTACATTGCCATCGATTCCACGGGCGCAAAGCGCACGGGAGTTGTAGATGCGGATAACAAGGATGCTGCAATTGCACAGCTCGCATCGGCGGGTCGCTACGTCACAGAGATTGCCGAGCAAAAGGCATCCTCAAACCCAGTCTCAGCCTTCACAGCAGGTGGTCGCGCCCCCAGCCGGGAGGATTTGGCTACGTTTACACGGCGTCTGGCAGACCTGTCAGGGGCGGGACTTCCACTTGACCGTGTTCTTCAAGTTGTTGGCGAACAAACAGAAAATCAGCAGCTAATCGGAATCTGTGCATCCGTCCTCGAAGATGTTCGAGGTGGAATGCCTGTGAGTGAGGCGCTGGCGAAGTTCCCACGTCTGTTCAACGATGTGTTTACACAGACACTCCGATCAGGTGAGGCATCCGGTCAGTTTCCTGAAGTCGCAGGAAGGCTGGCCGACTTTCAGGAAAAGGAAGTTGCACGACGGTCGCAAATCGTTAGCGCGATGGTCTATCCGAGCATTCTGGCGGCGACTGCAGTATTTGTTGTGGCATTCCTGATTGGATTTGTCGTCCCGAAAATGAGTGGAGTATTCAAGGACCTCGGGGATGATCTGCCGATCACGACGCGATTTCTGTTGACATCGTCAGACTTTCTGTCGACAAAGTGGCCACTTGCGATTGGGATGATTGTAGGGTCGGTCGTTTTGATTCGTACATGGCTCGCAACAGAATCAGGTCGTACTACGTTTGACACAATCATTTTGAAAGTTCCGGTCATGGGTCCCGTGGTTCAGAAGGCTACGGTTTCCCGATTCGCTCGCGTGCTTGGTACGTTGGTCTACGGCGGTGTTTCCATCCTCGATGCACTTCAGATTGCTGGGCTCTCCAGTGGAAACCGTGTTTACCAGCTGGCCTGCAAAAAAGTTGAACAAGAGGTGCGTGAAGGGCGTGCTATTGCCGATGCCCTCCGCGATGCACGTTGTTTTCCTCCGGTCCTAACGCACATGGTTGCGATTGGTGAGGAAACGGGTGACTTACCTCGGATGTTAGGCAGGGTCTCGGATTCGATGGACTTTGAAGTGGACACCGGGATGCGGCGTCTCGTCTCATTTCTGGAGCCGGCGATTATGTTATCAATGGGTGTTTTTGTTGGATTTGTCGTTCTTTCTGTTTTGATACCAATCTTTATGGCAGGTAACTTGGTGAAATGAAAATCATGCGAAACTTACGTTCACGGCGCGCCTTTACGCTCATCGAGCTGTTGGTCGTCATCCTTATTCTCGCGATTCTTGCTGCGCTTATCGTTCCCCGGGTTGTTGGCCGAACCGGTGATGCAAAGCGCGCCAAGGCTGCGACGGATATCTCGACGCTTACTGGAATGCTTCAGCAGTACAGAGTGGACTGCGATCAATATCCAAGTACCGAAGATGGCCTGATGTCATTGCGCCAACAGCCTAGCAATGTCAATGGCTGGCGTGGACCTTACAGCCAAAAGGAACTCCCACAGGATCCTTGGGGCGGCGACTATGCCTATGAAGCTCCAGGAGCAAATGGACAAGACTTTGTCATTACTAGCTACGGCTCAGACATGGCTCCCGGTGGCGAAGGTGATGCAGCAGACATCACGAGCGAATAGTTCGTCACATCATGACTAGGCGAAGGGCTTTTTCCCTGGTAGAGATGTCAGTTCTTATTGGCATCCTTCTCCTGCTTGCGACATTGGTGATTCCCAATGTGATGCGGATGCAGGATGCCATGGCAATGGTCACCGCTAAGTCAAATGTTGTTGTGTTTGTCGCACAAGCGATGTCCGAGGCGAAGAAGGCTTCCGTTACAGTCCAGCTGCGTGATGACAGCGGAACGCTGGTGATGGAAAGTGTACAAGGTACCCAGGACCCGGTTGAGCTCAGGTCATCCACGTTCAACGGAAAGCTGACACTTGAGTCTGTCGAGACGCCGCCGGTTGAGGCGAATGGAGACCCGCAACCTCTCGATAACTGGTCCGCGTACGGCGATGGTCAATGTGATGCGGCTGATCTGACATTCACAACCGACACGGGAAGCAGCCTGATTCTCCGCGTGACTAAGACTGGTGCAGCAACCTGGTTTACGCAGGATAACCTCCCAGATGCGCAGGCTTCGGGCGGTAAATGGGCTGCCGGTGACTGGGTCCCTGACAATGCACAGTAGGCGTGCATTTACGCTTGTCGAAGCGATGGTTGCGGTGATTCTGTGTGGCGTCGGTGTCGTTGCTGCAATGCAGGCTCTGGCATCCCTGCAGAAGACAAACATCAATGCCGTCCATTCGGAACGTCTCCTCCGATTGGCAGCAAACAAAATCGAAGAAGTCGGAGTTATATCGCCAGTGACGGAGACGCCAACAGACGGTGACTTTGCGGACGATGGAGCTCCGGATGCTAGCTACAACATCGATGTCCAACCAGGCACTGTTGAGGGCACGTTTGTGGTGACCATCACTGCCACTGATGCGGTCTCCCAGCAGTCTCTCTCGACTGTTGTGTTTGATTCATCCTCGACGTCAACCACCGGAACAGGTGGACAACCGTGAGGCGATGCCAGTCAGGCCTAACGCTGATTGAAGTTCTCGTTGCCATGGGCATCGGAGGCATCGTCGTAGCAGCATCTGCAGTCGCATTCCGAGCTGGTGTCGATCACCTCTACTTTTCACAACGAGTGCTGCAAACAGAGCAAAGCAAGTCAGACTGGACATCCGGTTTGCGCCAATCTCTGTCCTGCGCCTCGCTCAGCGCGGATGCCAACGATGCGAAGTCCTTCTTCGTCGCATCCTCGGATGACGCAACGAGCGACCTTGGGGCAACGCGTATCTCGTTTACATCGGGTTATTCCTACATCCCAGGCGGATCTCTCGATGCAGATTTGACCTTTGATGATGTCCAAGAAACCTACGGTCCGCTGGGCGGCCTTGCTGAATACTCCTATGGCACGGTTGCAACAGGCGATGCTGGCAATGCAACCGGATTGTTTGAGCGCGTGCAACGCCCTGTTGATGCTGATCCGTTGCAAGGTGGTTTTGAGTCTTTGTTGAGCTCTGATGTGGCCGAGGTAGGGTTTCAATTCTGGGATGGTTCAGGGTGGCTGATTGAGTGGGATACACGTACCGGCACAAGGCGCCTCCCGGCGGCAGTCAAAGTTCTATACCGCCTGACCGATGAGTCATCGGACCAGCTACATCAGTTTGTGGTTGTTATCTCGAGCAGTGATGTGACATCTACCAATCCTGTAACGCAAGGAGCATCACAACCGTGAGATACCGCAATCGCGGAGCAGTCCTCCTTCAGGTACTGATTGTTGTTACCGCACTCGTTGCCATTGTTGCGGTAGTTGCAGCCAACCATCGCCAGACATCCAATATCCTGATTGGAAAAATGCAGTTGATGCGGGCCGAGGCAGCATCCCGTGCAGGTATTAGCCAGGCATTGGCATCGCTTACCACTGTAAACACCAACCTTGTGACTCTGAACGATGATTGGTACTTGGCAGGTCAGCAAGGAGATGAACAGTTTGACCTTGGAAATGCAACGTTTCGATTCCAGATCATCGATGCCGGTTCGCTCATTGACGTCAATACATCCACCAGTGAAATATTGTTGAATCTTTCATTGACTCCGGAGCAGTCTGATTCGCTGCTTGATTGGAAGGACCCTGCGACATCCACGCGTCCAAATGGAGCAGATAACACTGTCTACACGCAGTTGACAACGCCTTACCAGAAATCAAGCCGGCCACTTCGGACGCTCTCAGAGTTGATGCTCATCAATGGCTGGACGCCTTCGACGCTCTATGGCGCTCCAAATGATGCAACAGGTTCAGCTGGTGTCGCTTCTCCGCAAGGAAACACAGCGGGAACGCGTACGCTCCCACTACGCTCTCTGATTACTCTGGACCCCGGTTCATCAAATACGCAGGGGAATGGTAATCAACGGGTTAATGTGAACCAGCAGATTACGAACATCAATGGGTTGACACAGCTCGGACTTGACCGCGGTACAGCAACCAATTTGCAGCGAAATGCTCCTTGGGAAAACTTTAGAACCCTGTTTCAACAGAACGCACTGGGAACATCGCAAGCGAACATCATCTTGAACTCCGTTGGTTTTACGGCTGATACACGGCTTACCGGAAAGATAAACCTGAACACTGCACAACAGGGTGTGCTGGAACTTCTTCCCGACATGACGGCTGAGCTCGTGAGCGAAATCTTGTCGAGACAGTCATCCGGCATATCAAATCTTGGAGACTTGGCTACATTTCCAAATGTGACCAATGGTGTTCTCTCACAAATTGCCGATTACTTTACGGTGGGTAGCGATACATTCATTATCCGAGCCTTAGGAACGGCTGGGCAGCAGTCGGTAGCGATCGAAGTAACGGTCCGTATCACGAACGGAACGCCGCAGATAGTGAACCTTGAGCGATTCCCTGCGTCATATTCCGCGCCAGAGTGGTGGCAATGGACGTCAGAGCCAACGGTTACCACGCAAGTGTTAGGACAGACTCCATGAAGCGCCAAGTAAAGCCCGATATTGTTTTCTCCTGGTCCCCCAGTCAAGTGGCTGTAATGGAGCTATCCACCGGACAAAAATCTGTTGGAGCTGACTTCGCATCCGTTAGCATAAACGCATCAGGAAAGGCAGCCATTGTAGGTATCGGGCGTGAGCGAACTTTCCTAAAGACAGTCCGGCTTCCAAAGGTTGGAAGTGATGACCTTCGCCAGCTGGTCTTCGTACAATGGAAGTCCCTCTTCCCTATCGAGGAAGCAGATGCTGCATTTTGTGCGCATCAGACATCAGATGTGAACGCAGATGGTGTCCTTACGGTCGTGGCTGCGGTGCGTACATCCGATTTGATTGACATTCGCGAGCAGCTAGGTTCCAAGGGAATTAAGCAGGTTCGTTTTGTTCCGATTGGGGTTTCAGCTGCCGCTGCGCTAGCAGCCATTGGTGTCGCAGATGGCCTAGTTATTGATGGAAATGGAAGTCAGACGACATTTGATCTTGTGGCGGGAGGTGACACTGTGTTGTCCCGCTCCGTCCTACATGCAGAGTCTGCTGAGATTGAAGCGAAACGGACATTGCTCGCGGATGGTCAATCGACGGCTCAGGTTTTCACCACATCGAATGTCGCGTTTCCCGGAGCACAGGTTCTCGCGACGGACTTGTTGTCATCGCTTGCCGATGTGTCTGGCCATGATCTCATTTCGCGCCTGGAGCAAGGCAAAGAGCTTGCGGCTGTTACGAAGAAGAATAATCGCCTTTCGATTTATTTCTTGATTGCAGCGGTGTTGTTGCTTGCGGTTGTGCTTACACAGCGATTCGACGAAGAGCAGGTCGTTGTCAATGGCGAAGCAAAGTGGGCCAAGCGTGTTTCCAAGGCTCGGAGTAATCGGAAAATTGCCGAACTCGAAAGCAAAAAGCAGACAGACTTCACAAACCTGTTAGACCCTGCGTTTGAACCTGGGCAACGTTTATCTGATGCGCTGGCTACCATCACGGTCGCGGCGCCGCAGACTGTATGGCTTAGCGGTGTGAATATGGATCGTGGTCGTCCGATACAGATTCGTGGCACAGCGTTGACAAACGAAGCGGTAACACAATTTGTGAACACACTTGGCGGATCAGAGCGGTTTCGTGATGTTCAGCTGGTAAATGCATCGACAGCAAAAATCGAACAAACAGAAGTGGTGAACTTTACGATGAACGTGACGGCTGTTGCGAATGTTCCCCTTCCAAAACCAATGAAAGCGAAGAAGGCTGCCAGCACATCGAAGGGCTCGGATAAATCATGACAAGTGGTCTGACTCCTAAAACACCCAACATTGTTATGGGTATCAGTATTGCCACGATGTTCCTAACGGTTGGGTATGCGGTATTCGTACCCGCGCGCTCTGCCAAGGGGATTGCACGTAGCAGAACCATTTTGCTGGACAATATCGATGAAGATATCAAGCGGCTGGAGTCATCCAAGGATGCTGCCAAGAAGGTGAACAAACAACGTTTGCTCGCCGGGGATGCCGACTCGGTGACATCAGAGCTGATGCGAATCGCTCTGGTTACGGCAAAGCAATACCAGTTAGAGTTGACATCTGTGCGCCCCCAACGCACAGCAAAGCTGGGAATTGTCGATGAACGTGCATTTGCGATTCAGCTCACTGGTCCATCGCAGTCTGTGGTCAGTGCGATTCGCAGTATGGATAACCCAAAATCACGGTTTGTAGTCCGGTCCATCCAGCTTTCACCGCAGGATTCAGCGGGTGTATCGATGGTCTCCGCCAACATTGTTGTGGTCGGATACCAATCTCCGGATGTTGCGATAAAGACTACGAAACCGACAACAACGAGGGAGACCGGCAAGAAATGAAGTTAAAGCTAAGCCGGCCAGTTATCTATATTGCCGTTGCGGCAGCGATTGGCGCTGGTGTGTACTTGTATACGGAACCTGCTGCCGTAGTAAAAAAGCCTACCGTGAAAAAGTCGACGCTAAGGCCATCCGAGGGTATTGCTGGGATATTGCCAGAGGACTACGAGCTTAAGTTCGCAGCTGTGGCCCCATCTGGACGAGATTTGTTTCGCCCCTTGGTTGCTCGAACGACGACAACGCGGGGTGTTGGGGATGACAGTGGATTTGGTAGCGGTGGATGGCGCTTGACGGGTATATCCATTGTAAATGGCCAGCGTCAGGCGACGGTCGAGAGCACGAATGGTGATCTTGCATCGCTTAGATTAGGTCAGACATTCGATGGCTACATCGTTCGGGCGATTAGTGACTTGGATGTAACAATTGAGGGCACCGATGGCAAGCGTGAAAAGTTAAGGTTTGTGGACCAGACAGTTGTCGAGCCTGAACCCGTACGAACAAACACCGCGCCTCAGCCGTCTGTAACACCAAGTACTCCGGCAAATATGCAGACACCTGCCCCAGCAACCGATTTAGGAAATGCGAATAACAACCAGCGACGACGAAATCGCAATCAAGGAAATCAATGAATATGAAGCACATTAGCCGTTTAGCATCACTTGTTGCGTTAGGTGTTTTCGTTCCGACCATCGCCAATGCGCAGGTTGACTTTTTCGCCGACATGGGTGCAATAAAGCAGCCTTGGGAGAACTTCAAGCTGAATGCAAAGACCACGGTCAAGCTTGATTTTCGTAATGCTAGTGTAGATGCGGTCCTCAAAGTCTTCTCGGATGCAAGTGGTGTAGCCATTCTCAAGGACCCAGCTCTCGTTGGAGGACTTTCGCTACAAAGCCCTAAGCCACAGAATCTCAAGGATGCTTTCGCGATGCTGAATTCAGCATTGGGCCTTCGGAACTTTGAGATTAAAAAGGATGGCAATTTTCTGGTGGTCAAAGCGAAACCACAGGCGAACCGGGGTGGTAACTCTCGTGGCGGCTTTGGTGGTTTTTCCGGCTTTGGCGGTGGTGCAACGGGTGGTGATACCGGCGCAGCTCCGGGCGGTATGGGTGGCTTCGACCTCTCCCGTTTAGGCGGATCGACTGCACAGATAAAGACGTACCAGCTCAAGTTTTCGAATGCAACGCAGGTCGCCCGTATTGTAAATGAAGTCTTCCAAAACTCGGGTCAGGACCCGCTTGGCGGCATTATGTCGATGCTTGGTGGAA
>Ga0255113_1000187_pt1 | contig 18304 bp, 1 predicted proteins | sample Law_Yuk_RepC_8h_FD_188473 | JGI IMG/M metagenome (GOLD analysis project Ga0255113, IMG submission 188473) | Freshwater microbial communities from St. Lawrence River, New York, United States - Law_Yuk_RepC_8h | ecosystem: Environmental > Aquatic > Freshwater > River | place: USA: New York... | reverse complement strand
GGGCTATTCCTAGTTCTTGGTTCGTCGTTCTTCGTTATTTCAGGACACTGGCTTGAGGTAGGGGCAGCACCGCGTGCTGACCTAGCTGCCTCGGGTAGGGCTGAATGGATGACTGAATCGATGACGGATGACAGATGACTGAGTCGATGAGGCAGGGCGGAACACCCGCCACCCGCCACCTGGGGCTGCCACCTGCCACCCGAAATGAATGGATCACTGAATGGATGACTGAATCGATGACGGATGACAGATGACTGAGTCGATGAGGCAGGGCGGAGCACCTGCCACCTGAAGCGGGGGATGACTGGGTCGATGACAGATGACAGATGACAGATGACAGATGACAGATTTCCCGCTACCTGAACCTGATCACCCGGCCCTGGGTCCCGATGGCCTGGACCCGAGACCTGAAAATTTGCGCCCCAGCCAATCATCCGGTCTCCGATTTCCCTTTGCTCGTTTTTCTTACAAGCCGCTAACCGCCAACCGCTTACCGCTAATACCTTTCTTGGGTAGGGTCAGCACTGCGTGCTGACCTAGCTGTATCGAGGGTAGGGACGTGATCACCATCGCGTCCTCCCCTGGCGCTGGTGCCCCCTAGGACAGCACGTGGTGCTGTCCCTACCTGAACTCAGAAGGCCGCCGCAGGGCGGCCGAGGGTAGGGGCGTGGCTTCGCCGCGCCCTCCGATGCTGAGGGCACGATAAATCGTGCCCCTACCTTGGTTCGCCCTGCGGCGAACGGCTGTCCCTACCTGGCCCCCCGGCTGACCAAGGGTGGTCAGCCCTACCTTTAGCCCGCCAGCCAATCATCCGGTCTCCCTTTGCTCGTTTGTCTTCCCAACCGCTAACCGCTTTCACCTCGCGGCTCTGCCGCACTTTTTTGCTCAGTTTCGGCCCAATTGATTAATAGGGGTGTGAATAACTTTTAAACGCATATAATGGTCGTTTAAATCATTTATTCAGTCGTTTAAACCATTTAATGAGCGAAATTTACTTATTTTTGACAAATAAGTACTAACCCTGATCGCTTAGCAGGATTTTCACCCATTCGAGGCGAAAAAGGGACAAATTCGATTGTGCCGATGGGGTGTTCACCCCAAGATTTACTCATCCCCAATTGATGCCACTCCCCAGTGGCCTCCCTAAATTCTATTCTAATGAAAAGTTCGAAGCCTCGTCCCCTCTTCTCGCGCGCCTCGCTGATGGTCGCTGCGGCGCTCCTCGCCGTCGGCGCTCCCAAGCCCGCCAAGGCCGCGAACTTGTTCTGGGACACCACCAGTGGCGTCGCTGGTCTCGGCGGCACCGGCGCCTGGGATACGACCACGGCCAATTGGTTTAACGCGGGCAGCGCGACCACCACGCTCGGTGATCAGGCGACGATTGCCAGCTCGTTCACGCTCAATGACGTAGCGTATTTCGCCGGCGCCGTCGGCGGCAGCAATGTCGTCACGTTGGGCGAAGCCATCACGATCGGCGGACTGAATTTCTCCGGCTGGAATTCGTATGAGATCGCCGGCTCTTCGGCGCTGACTTTGGCCGCTCCGGCCGGGGCTCCCGTGCAGCCGGTCGTAAGCGTGGCCCTGGGTTCTCGGGTCACCCTCACCGCCAAGATTTCGGGCAATCAAGGTTTGCTCAAGACCGGCAACGGCACGCTCGTCCTCGCCAATGTGGGCAATGATTTCACCGGCGACCTGCTGATCCGCGGCGGCGCCGTCGTCATCACGAACTCCGCCCAGCTCGGCGCGGGCACGGGTCCGGTGATGATCCAGGGCATCAGCAACACCGGTAATCCGGGCTTCAGCGGCGGCTCGCTCGTCATCCAGGGCGGCATCACCGGCATCAACGTCGCCCGCGAGATCTCCGCTTCCGGTCGCGGTCCCGGCGCGGCGAACGCCTCCGGCGCCATCCTCTCCGTCGGCAACAATAATTTCACTGGTGGCGTCACGATGGGTTCCGGCTCGGAAGCGCGCTTCCACGCCACGCCCGGCATCACCACCATCTCGGGGGATCTCGCCCTCGGCTCCGGCAACGTCTCGATGTTCTACGGCGACGGTAATTTCATCGTTGCCGGCAAGATCGTCTCCTACGACGCGGGCCAGGATCGTCTGTACAAGGAAGGGATGACCTACGCCACCACGCTGTGGATTCAGGGCGACCAGAATCGTTTCAACGGGCAGGTGCGCGCCGGTAGCGGTTGGATCCGCGTGACCGATCCGACGAATCTCGGTCTCAACCGCAGTTTCCAGAACGTCGACTTCGTCAACGGCGGTCTCGAAGTCCGCACGGCCCTGAACAACTGGAGCGACCGCAACTTCCATTTCCGCAATAACGCCAGCGGTAACCTCTTCATCGACCACGGTCTCGGCGACCATCACCTTCGGTAATCTCTCCAAGGGCACCGGCGACAATAACACCAATTTCAATTTCAGCGGACGTAACGGCATCGGGGCGACGTTCACCGGCTACAGCGGTTTCATCGGCACGACCAATGGCGCCGCCGCCAACTACGGTGACTTCAACATCAACACCAACCTCTCCGGCCTGCTGACCCTCAGCGGCGACATCTGGCGCACGAACCAGGGCGGTACCGCCCGCACGCTCACCTTCCAGGGTTCCGGTGACACGCTGCTGACCGGCAGCATCATCACTTCCGGTGCCGCGCATCGCTTCACCAAGTCCGGCCAGGGTCAGGCCACCCTGCAAGGCGTGCTCGGTACCTACACCGGCATCACCCAGATCAGCCAAGGCACCTTGGTGGTCGCGGGTATCGGTTCGCTCGGCACCACTTCGGCCATCAACATCGGTAACGGTACCACCACGGCGGGTACCCTCACTTACACTGGTCCGACCGCCACCCTGTCGACGCCGATCCTGCTCAATGTCACCACGGCCAACGCCTACCTGAATTCCAGCGGCACCGGTCCGCTCACGCTCTCCGGCCCCATCACGGCCAATACCGGCGCGAAGACCTTCGTCCTCGGCGGCACCAACACCGGCGACAATACCATCACCAGCCTGCTCCCGGCCACCACCACCAATCTCCAGAAGATCGGCGCCGGCACCTGGGTGCTCAATCCTACCGCCGCTCCGGGCAACGGCCTCACCGGTACCACCACGGTCTCCGATGGCGTGCTCAAGCTCTTGGAGGTCGGCACCAACGGAGACATCCTGCCGGATGCCTCCGCGGTCATCTTTGACGCAGAATCCTTCCGCTATTCGGCCGCCGGCACGCTGGCCTACCAAGGTGCGGCCACCTTCAACTCGACCGAGACCGTGGGTGCGCTCACCCCGACGGCTGGTGCCGCTCGGGTCCAGGTGCTCCCCGGCGTCGGTGGCAGCGCTGCTCTGACCTTCGGTTCGTTGGGTGCCCGTGGCGCCGGCGCCACCCTCGATCTTTCCGTCCCCGTCGGAGGTTCGATCATCTTCTCCACCGCCCCTGCCTCTATTAATGGTATCGTCGGCGGTTGGGCCACCTTCAACGGCGTCAACTGGGTCGTGCCCGGCGCCAACGCGGCTGCCGCCACTGCGCTCTCTTCTTATACGCCGATGGCCGCTTCCGGCCTCTCGACGACCGCCAATTACCTGTCGACCGCCGATCTCGGCGTCACCGGCGCCGAGTCTATCAACTCCTTGAAGCTCGCGGGCGCCCAGACGCTCACGCTGGGCGGAGTCCTGACCGTCTCTACTGGCGGCGTGCTCTTTGATAACTCCACCGGTGCGGCCACCATCACGGGCGGCACCCTTGGCGCTTCGGCCTCCGAAGTCATCATCCACACCGCGGGTTCGAACGCGGCGAACGCCCTCTCCGTGGCTTCGCTCATCTCGGGCGGAGCCGGTTCGCTCACCAAGTCCGGTAACGGCACGCTGATCATCACCGGTGCCAATGCCTTCACCGGCAGCGTCAACATCAACGCCGGCACCTTGCAACTTTCCGGCAGCTCGGCCGCCATCGGTTCCGCTCAGACCGGCACCACCCTCCTGAATCTCCGTCAGGGCGCGACCCTCGACCTCAACGCGGCCGGCGCCCTTGGTTCGATTTCGCCGGGCGTGCCCAACGCGCCCCGTATCGCGGTCGGGGCCCTCGTCGGCTCGGGTTCCATCGTCAATACCAACGCCTCGCCCGCCGTCCTCACCCTCGTCAACGGCTCCGCGAACGGCACCTTCACCGGCTCGATCAACCAGACCGCGGGCGCCATCACCATCGTCAAGAACGGCGGCGGCACGCAGTCCATCGTCGGGGCCCATAACTACACCGGCGCCACCGTCATCCGCGGCGGCACCTTGGCCGTCACCTCGCTTGCCAACATCGGCCAGGCCTCCGGCCTCGGCGCGGGCGACGCCACCAGCGACGCCACCAACGCCGCGTCGCTCATCTTCGACGGCGGTCGACTTCTCTACACGGGATCAGGCAACATTTCTTACGATAACCGCGTCCAGAATATCTTCCAGACGACCCAGACCCCGTCCGTCTCGATCAATCGTCTCTTCACCCTGACCGCTGCCGGCGGCGCCATCGAATCCAACGGTACTTACGGTAACAATGTCCTCGGAGGCCGCACCGAGAACAACGCGGCCCTCGTCTTCTCTAATACGGGCGCTATCCAGTATGCTGGGCCGATCGCCGCAGCCAGCACGGTCACGCTGACCTTGGCCGGCAATTCTACCGCCGATAACCGGATCAACCTGCAGCTCGTCGACCCGGCCGGCGCCAAGCTTTCCGTTTCCCGCTCGGGCTATTCCGCCAACTGGACCCTCGGCAACGCGGCTAACAGCTACTCCGGCGATACCATCATCTCCGGCGGCGCCCTCGTCACCGGCCGCGACGGCGCCGGTCTCTCGGCGAATTCCAACCTCTTCTTCCAAGACTGGGGTGGCGTTTATGAATCCAGCGGTACTTTCAACCGGCCGCTCGGCACCGGGGCTGGGCAGTGGCGCGCGAAGCCGACCGTCGGTCTCGCCGGCTTCTCGGCCGCCAACGATCGTCTCGTCGTCGATTGGACCGGTTTGGCCAATCCGATCTGGGGTAATGCCACCGGCACGGCTCACTTCCTCCGCGGCGGTTCGCTCAGCTTGAACTCGGGCACCTCGATCGCCGACCTCGAGATCCGGGGCGACTTCCAGATCGCCGTCACGACCGCCGCCACGGCTTTGCCGCTGGCTCTCCGCGGCAACACCGACGTCCGCCTCACTTCCGGCACGACCGCCAACCTCTCGGTCGGCCAGGTGATCACCGGCACCAACATTCCGGCCGGCACCTATATTTCCTCGATCGCGTCCGACACCCAGTTCTACCTCAGCCAGAACGCGACCGCCGGCACGAACGTTGCTCCGGTCTCCATCACCGATGGTGCGGTGACTGCCAGTGGCTGGCGTGACCTGATCGTCGCAGACAACGGCAACACCGGTCTCGATTTCGCGACCATCTCCGGCGTCATCGGCGGTGATGGTTCGCTCGGTAAGCAGGGCGGGGGCACCCTTTTCCTGACCGGCCTGAATACTTATACCGGCAAGACCGTCCTCCGCGACGGTAACCTCGTGGTCACCTCCATCGGTGCCGCCGGCGCCGCGGCGACCAACCTGGGTTCCAATCTCTCCGGCGGCGTGCTCGAGATGGGTAACCCGGCCAACGGCCAGGCACCGTCGCTCACTTACGTGGGCTCGGGTGAGACCGTCACCCGTCAGATCGTCCTGACCGGCACGACCGGTTCCCGTCGTATCTACTCCAGTGGTTCGGGCGCGCTTGTCCTGACCAACGTGCTGAACAGCACGGCTAATACATCCAGTCCCAATACCGCCGCACAGGCCAAGACCCTCGAGCTCCGCGGCACGAACACCGACATGAACATGGTCACCTCCGTGCTGACCAACGAAGTCGGCGGAGGCGCGGGAGCCCTCGGTGTTGCCAAGTATGACGGTGGCGTCTGGGTGCTCAATCCGGCCTCGGCCAATACCTTCACCGGCGCCCTGACCGCTGGTGGCGGTATGCTCGGCCTCACCGCTAACGGCATCGGCGCCGCCAACGGCGGCATCACCCTCAGCAACGGCGGCATCTTCGCCTACGGTGGCCCGCTCAGCACCACCAAGGCCATTTTGCTGGCCAACAACTCCACGGCGGTCTTCGGCGGCCAGCACGCCATGACCTTCACGGGTAACGTCACCAAGGCGGGCGGTGCCCAAGACCAGACTTTCTCCAATAATATCGAGGGCGGACAACTCCTGACCATCAACGGGAACTTCGTTAACGCGGAGAATCCGACTAATATCACGACCCGCATCGTCTATGTCCGCGGATTCGGTTCCACGGTATGGAACGGAAGCATCGCGGACAATTCCAACGTGTCAGGCGGCACGCGCGGAGCCCGGACAGAAATGCGTTTCGCGATCGCACCCGACGCCTACTTCGAGATGTCCGGTGCGGCGAACACCTACACCGGTGACACGATCCTCGAGCAGGGTACCCTGCGTCTCTCCAAGGCCACCGCCCTCGGTGCCAGCAAACGCCTGCAGCTCAACGGCGGACGCATCGAGGCCACGGTGGCCCAGACCTTTGCCGGCACGGATGCTGCCGGAGGCGTCATCTTCAACAGCAATCCCGTCACTTTCGGTGGCAGCCAGTCCTTCACCTTCAACGGCACGACGGTCAATTGGAACGGCAACCGCTGGATCTTCAACGAGCTGACCGGCGGCGCCGCCCTTAATTTCGGCGCTTTCAACGTCTCTCAGGATGGCACCGGACGCATCTTCGTCACTGGCGGCGCTGGCACCACGAACTTCACCGGCGCCGTGGTCAACGGCAGCACCGCCACGACCGGCCAGATCTACCACCGCGGCACGGGCCAGCTCAACTTCACCGGGGCCAATACCATCACCACGCTCATCATGGAGCGCGGTTCGGCGACCATCTCCGGCGCCGCCGGCTCGTTCAACTCCCTCAACGCCACCGTCGGTAACGGACTGATGATCCGCAGCGGCGCCACGGTGACCGTCGATAACGGCATCAACGCCCTGGCGACCCGACTTGGGGATACCTCGGCCTTCTCCATGGAGGGCGGCACCTTCAACTACGTCGCCGCCGGCGCCGGCACCAATGAGTCCACCGGTCCCGCTCGCTTCTACGGCAACGCCAAGATCACCCAGTCCGGCGGCGCTTCGACGCTCACCTTCTCGGCTCTTGATTTCGCGCTCTTCACCGATCCGCGCGGCGGGCTGGACGTCCGTGACACGGCCGACCTCGGCGTATCCCGCAAGCTGATCTTCACCGGCCTGCCTTCCGGCTTCCAGCCCAAGTTCCTCGTCGGCGACGGCAAGTTCGGCGCCTACAACGCCACCAACGGCATCGTCGAGTTCACGGGCTATTCCGCCGCCGCCAACGTCGGCGCGTCCGCCTTCGGCGACGTCCTGCGCGTCGATGCCGGCTTCGGCGCCGATGATATCTCCTTCGACCGCACCTTGCGCGGCCTCGCCATCACCGACCCGACCGCCCGCAATATCGGCGCCTCCGGCACGGCCGCGAACCTGACCGTCTCCTCGGGCGGCATCCTCGCCGCGGGCGGCGTCACGCACGTCCTGTCCGCTCCCCGTCTTAATTTCGTCGTCGTCACCCCGCCGTCGATGTCGACCCTGGCGACCGGCAACGTCATCACCGTCGGCGACACCTCCCGTCTCGCCGTCGGTCAGGTCGTCAGCGGGACCAACATTCCCGGCAGCAGTTTCATCACGGAGATCATCAACGGGACCAGCTTCCGTATCAATAACAACACCGCCACGGCGGGCTCCGGCAACGTCCTCACCGCCTACGCGCCGGGTTATTTCAACGTCGCCAGCAACACCACCCTCGATCTCCAGGGAGCGGTCGTCTCGAATTCCGACGTCATCAAGGTCGGCGCAGGCACGCTCTTGGTCTCGGCCAAGCAGTATTACGGCGGCCAGACGACGATCCTGGAAGGCACGCTCAAGCTCGCCGCAGGTAATAACACGCTCTTCGGCGGGGCGGGTAACATCCTCAACGTCGAGCGCAACGGTACGCTGGACCTCAACGGCAACCTCCTCTACGCGAGCCGTCTCCGCTCCCTCGGCACCCAGGCGGGCGCCGGCGGCGTCATCACGAATTCTTCCGCCACCCCCGCCACCTTCGTGGTCGGCAAGTATGACCTGGGCTTCTACGGTTCCGTCCAGGGCGCCAACGTCAGCTTCGCCTCCGTGGCCGGTTCGGGTACCTTGTCGCTCAGCTCGCTCCAGACCTACGGCGGCACGACCTACGTCAGCGGCTACCGTCTCTACCTGCGAGACGAGGCCGAGCTCCGCAATACCTCCGCGATCAACCTCTCCTACGGACGACTCGAGGTCAACAACGGCGACAACTCCAACGTCCAACTGCTCAACCGTATCAACGACGCGGCCCCGATCTCGCTCTACGGCGGCTCGCTCCTCTTCAACGGCCTGGTCAACACCTACTACTCGGAACGTCTCGGCGCGCTCAGCCTGCTCGAGGGTGACAGCGACATCCGTGTCACGGGTTCCGGTTCCGCCTTCTGGCGCGCCGATCTCCTGGCCCCGAGCCTCACCCGCTCCGCCGGCACCACCGTCAACTTCGTCGGCTCCGGCCGTCTCGGTCAGCCGGAGTTCGCCTCCCGCATCATCTTCGACACCCCCATCGTACCGGCTTCGCGGGGACTCATCGGTGCCTGGGCTATCGCCAACAACGAACACTACGCGGCCTACAACCCGGTCACCGGCGTGGGCATCATCGGGGACGGCGGTTTCGCCGGCTACGACGCCGACTTCGGCGCGGGCAAGTTCACCCAGCTCGTCGCCCAGCCCGACGTCAACGCCTCCTTCGGCTCCAACGCCGTCACGACCCTCGCCGCCGGCCCGACCACCGCCGCCGTCCTGCGTTTCGCGGGCGATGCGCATCACCAGTTGGCTTTCGCTTCTTCGTCTGACGTCCTCACGCTCGGCCTCGGCGGCGTCCTCCGCAGCGCGAACAACCGTGCGGTCTCCGTCGGCACCACCGCCGTCCGCGGCGTCCTCACTTCCTCGCTGCCCGAACTGATCGTCTACAGCAACAATACCGCCACGCAGAACTTCACGGGTGCTGCCGCCAACGCCGTCGTGCTCGGTTCGACGACCATCACGCTCGATGCCGTCGCCGGCACGGCCGGCATCTACCCCGGCATGACCGTGACCGGCACGAACATCGTCGGAGGCGCCTTCGTCAAGTCCGTCGACGCCGGCACGAACACCGTCGTCATGAGCGTCCCGGCCACCGGCACGGCCGCCGCCGGCACCTATGCTTTCGGCGCTTCGAACGTCATCCTCAACTCCGTCCTCCAAGACGCCGCCGTGGGCTCTCCGCTCACCTACGTCAAGGCCGGCCCCGGCATCCAGGTCCTCACGGCCGCCAACACCTACACCGGCGGCACCATCGTCAACTCCGGCGACCTGCACGTCAACCCGACGGGTGCGACCACCGTGGTCATCCCCGCCGGCGGCATCGTCCTCAACGGCGGTTGGGGCGGCCAGAACATGGCGGCCATCTACGTCAACGCCTCGGGGGCCGTCGCGGCCTCCAACGCCGTCACCATCAACGGCAGCGGTCGCTTCGCCTTCGCGCAGGACACCGTCAACGAACTCGCCTCGGTCACGTTCAACAATCGCGGCGGTGAGTTCGGCGGCAACCAGCTCTCCTACCTCAACGTCGGAGCCAACTCGCTCCTGACGCTCAGCGGGGCCACTCCCTTCACGGCCACCTCGAACAATCCTTACCTCATCTCAGAAGTCGCCAATGGACGCGTCATCCTGACCTCCGGGGCCAAGATCTTCGACATCGACGCCATCAAGATCCCCGGCATCGCGACGCCGGTCACGGACGTCCTCCCGACCCTCAACATCTCCTCGATCATCACGGGCACGGGCGTCTCGGTCACCAAGACCGGCAACGGCCTGCTCCAGCTCTCCGGCCTGAACGAGTTCACCGGCGGGCTCACCGTCAGCGCGGGCGGCCTCGTCGTCGGCGCGAGCAGCACCCCCGTGCAGGGTGGTAATGGTATCCTCGGTGGACCGCTCGGCACCGGCACGGTCAGCATGGCCGTCGGCACCCGCCTGCTCGTCGGCCAGGGAAGTTACGCCGTCGGCAACGCCATCAGCTTCGCCGGCGTCCCGCTCTTCGACGCCCGTGACACCGGCGCCGCGCGTACGCTTACGCTCAATGGCACGATCACCGGACTGCCCGACGGCACGCCGGAGATCAATATCGCCAGTCCGTGGGTCACCGTCGCCCTGCGCGGTGTCATCCCGAACATCGCCAACATCTCGGCCTTTAACAAGACCGGCCTCGGCGCCCTCGTCTTCAACGCTGCCGGCTACGCCGGCGCCTTCAACGCCACCGCGCTCGGCAACTCTTCCTCCGTCTCCCTGCTCCACGACGGCAGCGGCAATTCCGCCCCCGAGGCGATCATCCTGCCCGGCGCCGTCGTCTTCGACTCCGGCATCGTGCCGAACATCGTCGTCGACCGCGCCGGCGGGACCTTGCCTTACGGTCAGGCCGCCAACAAGACCATCCAGGCTGCCTCGATCTCGAACCTGAATCTCGGCCTCGTCGTCACCAACCTCAATAGTTACGGACTCGTCGTCGCCGACGCCTTCTCGCCCTCCGCGGGCGCCACCTACCAGGTCGCCAACGGCACCCTGTCGATGTTCACGCCTGGCCTGCGCATCAACGGTAAGGTCAGCGGCTCCAACGGCCTCACCAAGACCGGCAACGGTACCCTCGCGCTCGGCAACGCCGCGAATGACTTCACCGGCGACGTGGTCGTCAACCGCGGCGTCCTCGCCATCTCGGCCGACGGCCAGCTGGGAGCGGCCGCCAACAAGGTCGTCCTCAATCCGACGGGCGCTTCGCCCACCTTGCGCGTCACCGAGGACCTGACCTTCGCGGCCGGGGGTCGGCAGATCCGTTTCGGCAACGCGTCGTTCGCCAGCGTCATCGAGGTCAATCCTGGCAAGACCTTCACGCTTGATACCGCCTTCGACATCGGCGCCACCGCCAGCGCCGCGCTGGAGAAGCTCGACAACGGCGTGCTGGCCATGTCGGCCAATAATACCGGCTGGCTGGGTACGACCGCCATCAAAGGCGGCGTCATCCTCGTCACCAACGCCAATGCTCTCGGCGGTGTGGCCACGAACACGATCTCGATGCCGGTGACCTCCGGCCTGAATCCCGGCCAGACCGCGACCGGCGCGCTGCATCTCTCCGGCGGCATCATCCTCCCGAACAACATCTCCCTGGGCGCCAACAACGGCTCGATGGGCATCAACTTCGGCGGCATCGTCCGTTCTGTTTCTGGCTCCAATACCCTCGCGGGAACTATCGCCCACATCAGCGGTAACGGTTCCATGTGGGCCGCGGCCCCGGGCGCGTCCCTCAACTTCGCTGGCGTCGGCACCTGGACCAATTCCCCGAGCTTCGGCGGAGGCGGCACCATCAATTTCGACGCGGTTCCTAACCTCAACGCGCCCACCATCGGCATCATCGAAGGGACGACCGTCAACCTCAACGTCGACGGCTCCGCCGCCAGCAAGTTCAACCCCGACCAGGTCATCGTGCGCAACGGCTCCTTCGTGCTCCGTTCCGCCGGACGGATCACCGACCGTGACACTTGGACGGAAGCCCACTCCGGTGGCACCGTCGTGCTCGATAACTCGGGCACTAACGTCGCTAACCGTCTCAATAACCGTAATTTCTCTCTGAATGGCGGCACGCTCCGCCTGATTGTGAACGCCTCGGCCGCGGCCTCGGAAATCTCCACTCGTAAGCTGGGCGGCAACTACGGTCTCGGCATCATCCATGTCGACAACACCGTGGGCGGGCAGGGAAGCGTCCTGCAATGGGCCACCTTCAATGACACCAACGCCGGCAGCACCTATGACTTCCAGGGCGCCTTCGGCACGGCGACCAACATGATCCGTTTCGGATCGGGGGGCACCTTCGCCCACGCCGCTCCGACGTCCCGTACCTCCGCTACGGGCATCATCCCTCGCGCGATCGTCAACGGAAACGAATGGGCGACCTACGACAGCAGCTCCGCTTCCGCCGTCGGTCTCCGCGCCTACACCGGGTATTCTTCGGCGACCAACATCCTGTCTGCATCCGCGACCGCCGTCTTCAAGGCGACCGGCGCGAACTCGCTCTCCGGAAACCAGACGCTCCTGGCGCTTAACCTCAACACCGACTCAGGTATTCCTTCGGTCAGCGGTCTCGGCGGCCTGAACCCCAGCTCGCTCACGCTCACCACCGGCGCAGTCCTGGTCAACGGTTCCGGCTCGACCGCCACGCTGACCGTGCCGCTCGTCACGCTCGGGGCCGAAGGCCTCTTCCACGTCGCCGACGGTAAGACCCTCTCGGTCACCTCGGGCATCACCGGTTCCGCCGGCCTCACCAAGAGCCTGGGCGGTACCCTCGCCTTCGACGGCCTCCAGTTCTACACCGGCACCACCTCGGTCAACGACGGTACGCTCCGTCTGGCTAACCGTAGCTCCGGCACCCTGCTCCCGAATAATAACTTGCAGATCAACGGTGACGGCGTGCTCGACCTGAACGGCGGCTCGCAGTATGTCGCTGCCCTCTACACTTACAATGCGGGCGGCGCCGCCCTGCCTTTCGGCGGTACCATCACGAATAGCGATAGCCAGCGCGCCGTCTTGGTCGCCAACACCAATAACAGCTACTCGGGTCGCATCACCGGGGATGTCCTGGTCGTCAAGGCGGGTACGGGCGGCATGACCCTGCATACCCTCAGCGATTACACCGCCCCGACCATCGTCGCCGGCGGCACTTTCCAGCTGATGGATTCCGGACGCGTCACCGCCACTTCGGCGATCGAGGTCAACCGTGCCCAGCTGACCATCAATAATAACAACCTGGCGCTGCCTGACCGCATCAATGACGCGGCGCCCATCAGCCTGAAGGGTTCGACCCTCAACTTCGCGGGCCAGTCGCTCAACGCGACGTCCGAGACCCTCGGCGCCGTCACCTTGGTGGATGGTTTCAACCAGATCTTCTCCGATGACTCCGGTGGCAGCAGTTGGACGAACGCCTCCGCGTATCTCACGCTCGGGTCGTTGACCCGTTCGGCGGGCTCCACGGCGGTCGTCCGTTTCAATAATCTCGGCGAGCTGGGCACGGTCAACGTCCGTGTCGCCGGCATCAAGATCACCAACGCCCCGACCCTCACCAACGGCCTGCTCGGTCCGTGGGCCATCGTCGACCGCGTCTTCGCCAGCTTCGACCCTGTCTACGGCATCGGCGGCATCGACCGCCCGGGCTTCCCGGGCTTCTCCGGCTCCGGTCTCAACAGCCTCCCGGCCGACACCGACAACGTCTACACCACCCAGACCGGCCTCGTGCCGATGCTGGCGAACACCACCGTCGGCACCCTCTCCATCAACATCGGCGCGGCCGACGCCAACTACAACCTCCAGGGTAATACGCTGCGCCTCCGCAACGGCGGCCTGATGATGGGTCAGAACAACGGGAACACCCTCGTGACCGTCGGCAACGGCAACCTGACCGCCGGCGTCGTCGGTTCCGCCGCCGACCTCTACGTCTGGCACGCGCCCTTCAATGACGACGGCCGCCGCGGCCTCCTTTCCGCCCATGTCGTCGACAACGGCGCCTCCGGCCCTGTCCGGCTCATCGTCTCCGGCGCCGACGGTCGCCAGCCGCACTCGTCGCTGACCCTTGCCGGCACCAACGTCAATACCGGCGGCACGGTCATCAATTCCTCGACCATCTACCTCGACCCGGCCGGCCGTCTCGGCACCGGGGGCATCGTCATCAACAACGGCACCTTCCGCCAATCCTCCAATAACGCGCTCTTCCGCGTCGTCGGCTCGACCACGACCGCAGGCAGCGCCACCATCTCCGCCTCCGCGCCCGTCATCGCCGGGCTCGCGGTCGGCATGCCGATCTGGGGCGTCCCCGGAGCCCAGGCCAACCAGTATATCACCGGCATCAATGTCGCTGGCAATACGTTCACCATCTCCAGCGGCACGAACGTCACCGCCGGTACCAACTCTCTCTACGCCCTCACCAACGCCTACTCGGGCAATGGCGGCCTGATTCCCGAGCAGACCGTCCTCATGACGGGTAACGCTCAGGCGCACCTGACCGGCGCGAACCGTCTGTCCACGCTCACCTTCGACAACGGCGGCGGCGGCGGCATCGTCCTCAACGCCGGCGGCGTCCTCACCCTCACCGGCGGCATCGTGGCCACCTCCACTAACGCCACGGCCTCGGCGGTCATCGGTTCGCAGTCGATCGGTTCCAGCACGAACGGCGTGCTCGACCTCGACGGCGCGGCGGCTTTCTCCATGAACGTCGGCGCCGTCTCGGTCGCCGGTCGCGACGTGGCGCCGCTCACGGCCACCCTCGTCGTCAACAGCGTCATCCAGAACGGCGGCATCGCCAAGTCGGGCAGCGGTCTGCTGCAGCTCGGCGGCCAGAACACCTTCACGGGAGGCGTCAACGCCACCGCGGGCGGCCTCGTCATCGGCGCCAGCACCGTGGCGATCTCGGGCGGCTTCACCGGACCCTTCGGCACCGGTACCGTCAGCATGGCCAGCGGCACCCGCCTGCTCGCCGCTTCGGCCGGTCTCAGCGTCCAGAACGCGTTCACCTTCGGCGAAAGCTCTCCCGGCGTCGGCTCGATCGTCTTCGGCGGTCTCAACAACTTCAACCTCACCGGTTCTTCCACCATCCCGTCGACGTTGTGGAACGTCGAGGTCACCGCTCCGCAGACCACCGTCTCCATCACGGACGTCCTCGGCGACTCCGGCACCTCGTCGATCTTCAAGACCGGCCTCGGTACGCTCAATGTCGGCGGTTTCGACGGCGACATCTCGGCGACGGGCGGCCTTTCCATCTCCGCCGACGGCAACGGACGCGGTACGGTCGAGAACGTCGCCCAGGCGGCCAACCTCACCGTCCTCGGCGACCTCTCCGTCACGGTCAATCGTTCCGGCTCGGCGCCGTTCGCGCGTAACAAGGTCATCCAGCGCGGCACGCTGACCCTGCCCACGGCCATCCTGAGCATCTCGAACCAGTCGGGCTTCGGTCTCGAATTCACCGGCACGTCGACGATGACGGGCGTGACCTCGTCGCATTTCGCCGTCGGCGCGGCCTCGGCGTCGAACCTCAATTCCGGCCTGATCCTGTCCGGCACGCTGACCGATGGCGCGAACACCGTCGGCTTCATCAAGTCCGGTCCGGGCACCCTCGAACTCCGCGGAGTCAATGACTTCGGCGGGGCAGGGCAGACCATCGACATCCTCGGCGGCGTGCTCGCCGTCAACTCCGACGCCGCGCTCGGTAACGCGCTGAACACCGTCACCCTCAACGCCGACGGCTCCGTGGGCGTCGGCTTCCGCGCCATCGAGACCTTCTCGACCGCGCGTAGTTTCATCCTCGGCCAGACGAACAATTCCTTCGAGGTCACCGCCGGCAAGGTGCTGACCCTGACCAGCGCGTTCGACCAAGGCGCTTCGCTCACCCGGATCCTCAACAAGAACGACAACGGCGTCCTCACCCTGGCCGCCGCCAACGGCACCTGGAACGGCACGCTCAACATCAATGCGGGCGCGGTCCGTCTCGCCGACTCCGCCGCCGCCGGCACCAGCGTGATCAACATCGCGCCGAACTCCGCCGCGGTGGGCGCCGCCCTTCAGCTCGCGGGAGTCACCCTCGCCAATACGATCAACCTGCAAGGCACCGGTAACCAAGCCCTGGGCGGCCTCGATTCCGCCGGACAGCTTTCCAGCTTCAGCGGCACGAACACCCTGAATGGCGCCCTGAACTTCGCCTTCGACGCCGTCCTCGGCGTCGCCGCGGGCAGCACGCTGAACCTCACCGGCTCCGCCCTCAACTCGGGCGGCACGCTCACGAACATCGTCGGCCAGCGTGGTCTCACGCTCAACGTGGCCGGGACGCTCAATGTCTCGAGCCCGATCACGGCCGCCTCCGGCGCCACGAACCTGTATAACGTGATCAAGTATGGCGCGGGTACGATGAACATCACCACGCCGCAGACCTTCGCGCTCGATACGGCGGCCGGGCAGTGGTTCAACATCCGCGGCGGCGAAGTCGTCCTCTCCGGCGGAAGCGTGGCCGCGACCACGGCCGGAACGCCGACGGGAACCATCGGTTCCGCGACGATCAGCCTGGATGGGGTCACTGACACCGTCGCCGGACTCGGCCTCCGTCCGGGTATGTTCGTCGCCGGCCTCGGCGTCCCGACCCGCTCGACCATCCTCTCCGTCGACCCGATCGCCAACACCTTCGTCGTCTCGTCCGTCCTGACCGCCGCGCCGACGACCGCCTTGAAGTTCCTCTCGGGCGGCACGCTCCGCACCCCCACCTATCTCGATCGCGGCGCCCGCCTCGTCGTGGACAACCGTTCCGTCGCCGTGTCCGGCGTCGATAACATCACCGCCAACGGCCGACTCGGAACCAGCGAGGTCGATGCCCGCGACATCGTCTTCCGCGGCGGCGACCTCTATGTCCGTGGCAGTGCTTCCTCGACGGACAGCATCACGGAGTGGGTCAACCGTGGCCTCTTCCGCAAGGGCGCGTCCACCATCACGTTGGAGATGAACCTCTCCAATCGCCTGACCCTCGCCTTCGCGGGCGCCCCGGACAACGCGGTCTCGCCGGCCCAGAACGCGAATCCCGGCCCGCAGGGAAGCTCCGTGCTCTTCCGCGGGAATAACTTCGGCGTCTCCAACGACCCCGGTAACGCCAACGTCGTCTTCGTGAACGGCATCACCATCATCGGTCAGAACGGCGGCGTCGGCGGCACCACCAAGGGCATCCTGCCGTGGGCCGTGGTTGGTCGTACCGACACCGTCCAGCCCATCGGCACCGACCGGGAGGGTTATTCGTTCGCCACGATCAGCACTTCGAGCGGCAACGGCACCTCGCTCTCGGGCGACCGCATCATCCGTCCTCTCGGCACGACCGAGTATTCCAACGCGAACATCGCGACGGGCCTGGACAACAACAACCTGCTGTTCAACGCGAACGCCACCACGACCTTGGCCGGGGCGAACTTCTCGCCGAACTCCATCACGATCGAAGGCGGCGCCGACATCACCCTCGCCGAAGGCGTCCGTCTGGCGCTGCAGTCGGGCGGTATCCTCGTCCGTAACGGCAGCACCTCCGTCATCTCCGGCGGCGTGATGAACCAGGTCAACACCTCGGCCCCGCTCAACATCTGGACGATCGGCACGGCCCAGCTGACCATCAGTTCCGCCATGAACGGCGGCAACGGCGTGACGAACGGCGCCATCTCGACGGTCAAGGCCGGCGCGGGCACGCTGGTCATCGCGCCCCCGACTTCGCAGGTCAACGGGCTCGCCGGCCTCGGCACCAACTCCCTCAGCGGACAGTTCGTCATCAACCAGGGCACCGTGCGCCTCGGCACGGGCGTCAAGAACGCCCTCCAGGCCAACAACTTCCTGTCCATCGCGGACGGCGTCCTCGACCTGAACGGCAACACCCAGCAGGTGCTCGCGCTTTTCGGCGACCAGACCTGGGCCAACGCCAACGGCACGATCACCTCGAGCTCCGGCACGGGTTCCCTGATCATCAATCAGGATGGTAACAATAACACGTCTCGAAACTGGGCCGGCTTCATCACCGGCGACGTGCGCCTGACCAAACAGGGTCAGCAGACCCTCAACCTCTACTCGAACCACAGCTTCACCAACACCACCATGGTGAACGGAGGCAACATCCTGCTCCGTGATCAGGCTGCCTTGACGGCCACTTCCGGCGTCGCCCTCCAATATGGCGGCCTGTATTTCGACAACGAAGCCGGCAGGCAGGATCATGCCGACCGCCTCAATGATGCGGCCACCATCGCCATGCGCGGCGGCATCCTCGAGCTCCGCGGCCGTCCGCAGGCGGCCAGCACCGAGAGCGTGGGCGCGGTCTCCCTCCTCGACGGCTATAACCAGCTCAATGTCGTCAACGGCGGCACCAACGTCGCCTCGACGCAGCTCAACCTCGCTTCGCTGACCCGCTCGGCCAACGGCGGCACGGTGAACTTCTCCGGCGCCACCGGTCAGGCCGGCAGCAACGCCCGCATCACCATCGGCTCCATCAACGGCGTCTCCACGGCGGCCGTCGACGCCGGCCTCACCAACGGCATCATCGGCGGCTGGGCCGTCATCGGCACCAGCGATTTCGCCTCTTACATCCCTGGACTCGGCGTCGGCGCCCTCGGGGCCCACGGCTTCCCGGCTTTC
>Ga0255113_1000163_pt1 | contig 19257 bp, 18 predicted proteins | sample Law_Yuk_RepC_8h_FD_188473 | JGI IMG/M metagenome (GOLD analysis project Ga0255113, IMG submission 188473) | Freshwater microbial communities from St. Lawrence River, New York, United States - Law_Yuk_RepC_8h | ecosystem: Environmental > Aquatic > Freshwater > River | place: USA: New York... | reverse complement strand
GCTTTCAACCGAGCGGGCGCGTGAATGGCGCGCACGGCACCAAGTCCACCATCGGTTGTGGCAGAACCACCAAGACACACGATGATTCGTTCGGCACCAAGATCTAGGGCTTTGTCGATGAGTTCGCCGGTGCCAGTCGTCGATGCGGCAACGGCATCGTTGAGTGCGGCACCACCGACTAGAGAGAGTCCAGAGGCCCGAGCCATTTCAATCACAGCCGTGCCATTGTGAAATCGCCATTGAGTTTTCACGGGGTCACCCAAGGGGCCAGTCACAACTGATTCGCGATTTGCTCCACCCAAAATGTCGAGTGTTCCCTCGCCGCCGTCGGCCAAAGCCAGCTCGTCACAGTCGTGGCCGAGTTCCCAACAGGCGTGCCCGATTGCTTTGGCCACTTCGGCTGCGGCACGGTGTCAGTCTTGCTGTTGATCAACAAGTTGGGAGAGTTTTAGTTGGGATATTCCTGACCGAGTAGGTAGGGTTTTGGTATGTCCGTGACCGTTCGCATTCCGACAACCCTTCGTCCCTTGTCAGGTGGCAATTCCACCGTGTCTGTTGAGGGCGCAACCCTTGGCGAAGTGTTGGCCAATCTCGAGGCTGCGCACCCCGGATTCAAAGATCGTTTGTTTGATGACAATGGTGGCTTGCGCCGCTTCGTGAACTTGTTTGTTGCTGATGACGATGTGCGTTACTTGCAGGGTCTAGAGACTCCGGTGCCCGCGGGCGAAACCGTGAGCATCATTCCTGCCGTTGCCGGCGGCTGATTCAAGAAGTTCAGGCTGCTGAAGTCAGAAGTTCTAAAAACTCGCGACGTCGCTTGGGGCCGAGTGGAATTTCGGCCGGACGATTTTCGCGGTCTTGCCAAATTGCAAAGACGCGGTTCATGACTTCAGGGTTATTCATCATCGCGTCAGGCGACGTGAGCAAATTGAGATTGCGCATGAACGCGCGCAACACGACTGGGTCGTAACGCAATGCTGGCAGTAATCCTTCACGCAGAACCGAACGCATAAATGTTTTCGGATCGGCAGTGTCAACATCGGGATCGTCGCCCTTGAGCAATGACGATGAAACGCGACGAGCTTCAGCATCTTGTTGAACACCCGACAAATACCACGGAACAATGTCGCGTTGCAGTGCAGCGTCGTATTCGGTAGCGAGAGTCAACAGGTCATCAGAATGTTCGTTGATGGCCTGGGCCATCAAGTGCGCACCCCAATAACCAATCGAGCAACCGCGCCCATACAACGGGTTGGTGCACAACACGGCATCGCCAACCGGCAACATGCCAAGTACTAATGGCTTGCCGTCAACGACGTAATGGCGTTGACGATTTAACAAACCGGCCATCACAAACACTTCATCAACTAACGGCGTCGCGCGGCCATCGAGATATGGAGCAGTTGCCCCTAACTTGCGCGCTGCTTCATCAAATGTTGCGGGGTCAGAAAGTTTGGTGCGGAGTTCGGCATCGTCACTTGGCGCAGCCAATGTGATGGAGAACGTGTTGTTGTCGCCAACAAAAACTCCGTACTTGATGTATCCGAGATCGCCGCCGATGGGTCCGGTGCGCGGGGGATAGGTCTGACCAGGATTGAGTCGGTAAAAACGCGAGGTGTAGATGATGCCGGTGTCTTCGACTTCTTCTTGTACGGGGCCAATGCCGATGTCATTGAGCCAATCGGGCAACGACGACCGACGTCCACCGGCAACAACAACTAAATCGGCGGTGAGTTGTGATCCATCTTCGGTTGTGACGCCAGTGATGCGCTCAAGTCCTGATTCGGCGTCGGTTTCGTGAACGAGTCCGTTGACTCCGACTCCGGTTTTGAAAGTGACACGACCATCGTCAAGTACGACGCGACGCAACACCCATTCAAACGTGGTGCGGCGACACGTGAGCATATTGAGATCGGCATCTTCGGGTTCGGGGACAAAGCCGTTCATCGTGGGTGGCAAGTCTTCGCCAAACTTGATCTCGGTGGCACCGGCCTCAAACAACTTGTCGAGTACGTCGGGTTCATTGGCTTTGAGCAGCGACACCAGTCGAGCCAAAAAGGCGTGACTATGACGAACCTGTGGGGCACCCCGCCGGTCCCATTCGAAAGCTTCATCGGCGCTTTCGGGCATGGGCGTGTCGTCGCGCTCGAGAACAGTGATGCGGTGGCCGGCTCGGCTGAGCTTGAGGGCTGTGGATAAGCCCGAAATTCCGCCGCCAACGACGATGATGTCAATGCTCCTGGTCACGCTCGAGATCATCCTGTAAGGGTAGGCGGTGGGCACCACAATTGTCTGATTTGGCGACAAGAACCACCTCGGGCTGGGGTGAATCCCCGCTTCGCTAGTTGTCGCCTTAGCACTCCCGCCTCTAGAGTGCTAACTGCCGTTCACGGCCGAGTTTGCTCCCGTGGACGGTGTTTATTACTCCAACAGTGATTATTGCCCCATCAGTTAGTCCGTCGATCGTTCGATCGACATCCCAACGAAAGTGACAACAAATGTCGAAGATTATTGCATTTGACGAGAAGGCTCGCCGTGGCCTCGAAGCTGGTATGAACAAACTGGCTGACGCCGTTCGCGTCACGCTCGGACCGAAGGGTCGCAACGTCGTTCTCGACAAGAAGTGGGGCGCTCCCACGATCACCAACGACGGTGTATCCATCGCTAAAGAAATCGATCTCGAAGATCCATACGAAAAGATCGGTGCTGAACTGGTCAAAGAAGTCGCCAAAAAGACCGACGATGTTGCCGGTGACGGAACAACCACCGCAACTGTGTTGGCATGGGCCATGGTGCGCGAAGGTTTGCGCAACGTTGCTGCTGGCGCCAACCCGATGAGCCTCAAGAAGGGCATCGAAGCTGCCGTTGTTGCTGCTGTTGGCTCAATCAAAGAACTCTCGAAGGTTGTTGACAGCAAAGAGCAGATCGCTCAAGTTGCTTCAATCTCGGCCGCCGACGTTGAAATCGGCACGATGATTTCTGATGCCATCGACAAGGTCGGCAAAGACGGTGTCATCACCGTCGAAGAAAGCCAGACCTTCGGCATGGAGATGGATCTTGTTGAAGGAATGCGCTTCGACAAGGGCTACATCTCGCCATACTTCGTGACCGACCCCGAGCGCATGGAAGCGGTTCTTGAAGATCCGTACGTGTTGCTCGTGTCGTCAAAGATTTCGACCGTGCGCGACATGTTGCCGATTCTTGAAAAGGTCATGCAGAGCGGACGTCCTTTGGTGATCATCGCCGAAGATGTTGACGGCGAAGCATTGGCAACTTTGGTTGTCAACAAGATTCGTGGAACCTTCAAGTCAGTTGCTGTGAAGGCTCCTGGTTTTGGTGAGCGCCGCAAGGCCATGTTGCAAGACATCGCCATCCTCACTGGTGGCCAGGTCATCAGCGAAGAAGTTGGTCTCAAGCTCGAAACCGCAACCCTCGATCTCTTGGGTAAAGCCAAGAAGATGATCATCACCAAGGACGAGACAACATTGGTCGAAGGCGCCGGCGATGACGACGACATCAAGGGTCGCATCAACCAGATCAAGGCCGAAATCGAAAACACCGATTCTGATTACGACCGCGAGAAGTTGCAAGAGCGTCTCGCCAAGTTGTCAGGTGGCGTTGCTGTACTCAAGGTTGGCGCTGCCACCGAAGTTGAACTCAAGGAAAAGAAGCACCGCATTGAAGATGCTGTGAGCACCACCAAGGCTGCGATCGAAGAAGGCGTTGTGCCTGGCGGCGGAGTTGCGTTGTTGCGTTCACAGGCCGCTGTGTTGGCTGCTGCTGCGTTGTTGACTGGTGACGAAGCAACTGGCGCCCGTTTGGTCGCCAAGGCGCTTGAAGCACCGTTGAAGCAGATCGCCGAAAACGCTGGTATGGAAGGCGGAGTTGTTGTTGAAAAGGTGCGTAACCTCACCGGTTCAAACGGACTCAACGCCGCCACTGGCGAATACGTCGACCTCGTACAGCTCGGTGTCATCGATGCTGCCAAGGTGACTCGTTCGGCTTTGCAGAACGCAGCATCAATCGCTGCTTTGTTCTTGACCACCGAGTGCGTCATTGCTGACAAGCCCGAATCAGACGACCACTCTGGCCATGGCCACGGTGGCGGTATGGAAGATTTCTAATCTGTCCAGTTCGTCTCATGAAGTGATTGCACAGAACCCCGAGGCAACTCGGGGTTCTGTTGCATTAGTGACCTGTCGCGAAGCACTGGGCATCGACTACGACATGCCGCTCTTGCTTGAGGCTGTTCGTGCCGCTGGCATTGCAGTCGATGAAGTGTGCTGGGACGATGAATCGATTGATTGGTCAACATACGACCAAGTAGTGATTCGCAGCACCTGGGATTACCACCGGCGTTATGACGAATTCATGCAATGGGTTCGTGCGGTGAGTGCTGTGAGCACCATGAGTAATTCGGTTGATGTCATCACGTGGAATACCGACAAGCACTATTTAGCTGAAGTCGCGGCCGTTGGTCTGCCTATTGTGCCGACAATATTTATTGAGCCCGGTCAAGACGACTGGTTGAGCTCTGCGCGTGAATTGCTTGCGATGGGCGATGTTGTTGTGAAGCCTGCAATTAGTGCCGGCAGTAATGACACCGAACGCCATAGCAACTTTGATGCTGCGCAAAAACACATCACCGAATTGCTTTTGGCCCAACGTTCGGTGATGTTGCAGCCATACATGGCCGATGTCGATGTGCAATCTGAAACTGGCTTGGTGTTTATCAATGGCAAGTTCTCACACGCGTTTGCCAAAGGGCCACTGCTCGCCCAAGCAAAAAACATGTCGGGTGGTTTGTACGCCGAAGAAGAGATTGGTGTGCGTCAGCCCACTGCCGAGCAGTTGTTGATTGGCGAGCGAGCTGTGAAGTGGTTGCTTTCACGGTTCGGAAAGTTGTTGTATGCGCGAGTCGATTTGTTGCCGACGGCACACGGCCCGGTGATCATTGAGTTAGAACTTGCTGAGCCATCGCTGTACTTGTTGTTGCACCCCAGTGCTGCAAGCGAATTAGCACATGCCTTGCTGAATCTTTCGTGACTATTGATCAAACGTCGCGGTGCCAGCAACTTCCAGAATCGTTGAAGTTCCAGCGAACGACATCAAAATTGGCTTGCCCATTGGTCCGCCGTTCGTTTCGTAAACATTGATCAGGATCAAATCACCGAAGAGATCAATCGAATCAATCCTTGTATACAAACCCTGAGGTAACCGAATTTCGGCGATGCGAATGCCACTACTTCGATCAAGGACAACTAAGAGGTCGGCTTCAATCCAGGCGAGACGTTGGCCGCTTGGATCCACTGTGAATCGACTTGGACAAACCGAGCAATCGCTATACGAGTCGGCAAGACCTAAGTCATTGGGGTTGGTGGTGTAGCCATCAAGGTTTAAGAAATATGGGCCGGCGTCAGCACTGGCGAAAAACTCACCAACGATGATGTTGCTACCGAAAGTCAAACGTGAGGTGCCACTTTCCCAACCGCCGATCATTCCAAATGAAGTGGTCAGGCCGGTGTTGAGTTCGAGAGCAAGTAACTCTTCTTGGGCATCTTCTATGCCAAGACCACTGCTGAACGAATACAAAACAAAAATTGAGCCAGACTCGGTATACACATCATGAAGACGTAACCATTCGTTGGCTGGGTTAACGACACTTCGGATAGCAGATGTTGTGGCCCCGACTCGATAGATGTTGGTGTCCCCAAGTTGTTGATATTCGGGGGGCGCATGTTGAGCAATGAATGTCCCGTCTGGAAGGCGAAAAGCTAGATCCCACGATTGCGAATCGACAAGAGTTGTCTTCCAGTCGGCTATATGACCGATGCCTTGACTACCTGCAATCGTGATCGATTGATCAACAAATTTCACCTCAACGGTGGTTGTCGTTGATGAAGTAGTTGTTGTTTCTCCAACTGTGGTGGAGGTTGATGTATCCACTACTGCCGTCGGCATTGTCGTTGTTGACACCGATGTGGTTGAAGTTGACGAGACTGCGGTACTTGTTTCTTCACCGCCCAAAGAGAGTGTCAAAACCAAGCCAACAATGAGCATCACGACAAAGGCACCGGCGCCGATCGTGACGAGTTGACGCGTATTTGGCGCGGTCTTCGGGGCAGTGACTGGCAGGGCGGTGGTCTGTGCCCACAGTTCGTCTGGCTCAATGCCGTCATTGCTCATACGCTTAACCGTAGCCTTGCAGGTGATGACGCGTAAACGCACCGACAAGATTTTGGTCGTGAAGATTGATGCAGATTCGTCCCGTCGCGTACCAGACGACCTAGTAGTCGAAGAGCCGATGTCGATTCGACTTGATGGACATTTAGTCGCAACCACGATGCGTACACCAGGCCATGATTACGAATTGGCGGCTGGATTTTGTTTTAACGAAGGGTTGTTGGCCGGAGCGCCAGTTAACGGTGTCCGTTATTGCGCCGATGGTTCGGCCGTCGAGAGCAAATTCAATGTGGTGACTGTCGAGACTGGTGGTCGTGCGCCAGTGCCGACCCCTCGGCTCGGAACAACGACGTCTAGTTGTGGAGTCTGCGGCACTGAATCGATTGATGTCTTGGTTGAGCGGTTGTCGCCACTACCGAGTAACCAGTTGGCTGCCATTTCGAATGAGCTTGTTTTGACAATCTCAGAAAAGGTGAGGCCGGGACAGATTCTCTTTGATCAGACCGGTGCGGTACATGTCGCGGCGGCTTTTGATGCAGAAGGCAATGTGCTTGTTGTTCGCGAAGATGTGGGTCGTCATAACGCAGTCGACAAGGTTGTAGGGCGTTTGCTTTTAGACCACGCATTGCCGGCCCATGGTCTTGGGCTCTTTGTTTCGAGTCGGGCCAGTTTTGAGATGGTGCAAAAAGCCTGGGCTGCTGGATTTGGCACCTTGGTGTCAGTCAGTGCACCCACTTCATTGGCGGTTCAAACGGCGAAAGTTGCTGGGATAAGTCTTTTTGGCTTTGTGAGAGAAGGCTCAGCCGTCCGCTATAACCCTGCATGAGTTCGCAGATAGGGTTTTAGTTATGAGTGAGCATGCCCCCGTAGCCGCACCCGCCGAAGATGGAACGATGAGCCCCAGTGTTGGTCTTTCTGTCATTCATCTTTTTGCTAAGCCGACACTGGTGTATGAAGCCGACGAGTTTGTCGCAGCAGTACAGGAAGCTGAAGCAGCTGGCGTTCAGGTTGTGTGCATTTCTATGCTTGGTCACAAAGCGGATGTGGCGGTCATGGCGCTCACCAAAGACTGGCGTTTGTTGCGAAAGTTCCAGACGGCACTTCAACATGCTGGCCTTGACATCATCGACAGTTATGTATCGATGACCGAAGTCAGTGAGTACGCCGTAGGTATGCCCGAGGCAATGTTGACCCCACGCTTGTATCCGCAGCTTCCACCCGAAGGCAAGTTGGCCTGGTGTTTCTACCCAATGAGCAAGAGCCGCGTCACAGATGCCAACTGGTTCACCTTGCCGTACGACCGACGCAAAGAACTCATGCACGAACACGGAACCAGCGGTCGTAAGTTTGCTGGGCGCGTGATTCAAATAGTTACTGGCTCAACCGGAGTTGATGATTTCGAATGGGGAGTGACTTTGTTCGCGAATCGCCCCGATGATCTCAAAGAAGTTGTTTACACAATGCGCTTCGATGAAGCATCGGCTGTGTACGCCGAATTCGGAACTTTTTATGCAGGCACCGTCACCGATGTGAGTGAACTAGCCAACTTGATCTAAGGCGAAGCAACGACGCTGATGCGTCCTGTGAACTCGCTGTTTCCTTGGTTATCAAATCCAAAAGTGACGAACTCGGCGCGTGATGGGTCGCCATTTGGATCAAGATCGAGCAACCCAGTCACGCCGTTGTAATCGATATTGAGCGACTGTTGCAATAAAGCCAAACAATCTTCAAATAAGTTGCAACCTGAACCACCACGACTGACGACCGGAACCTGAGTCATGAAAACTTCGGCGACATCGGACTGACTAGCGATAGCGGCCAAGGCCAAAAGGTTGACGCAATCGGTGATGGCTGCCGAAAAGGCAGGGACCGAATCATTGCTTGCTGAATTGGCTCCGGCAAATGCATCAATAGCGACGCCGACGATTTTGCGACGGAGTTCAGAATCAAGATTGGCATTACTGGACAGATCGGCTTGAGAAATTGCGTCATTGACAACAATCTTGTTGAGCGACTTTGTATCAAGCAAACTATTCAAAAGACGACCACCGCTCTCGCTGTCTCCAATGAGTGTGATCACACTGTTCGGATTTGCAGTGAGTTGTGTGGCAATAGATGCAACATCGGATGTTGCTGTGTCATAAGCAACTTCGTTGACAACAGCAATACCTTGAACGGCGAGTGAACGACGAACTTCGGCAACAAAGGCTCGCCCAAATGGATCATCGGGATAGGCAACGAGTGTTTCGATGACGCCAGTTTGTTCAATCAATTGAGCCATGGCCTCGCTCGCCAAAATATCCGAGGCGGCGGTGCGCACAAATAGCCCGTTGTCGGGGAATGAAGCAAGTGAAACTGCTGTCGCTGTTGGCGAGCACGAGCCGATTTTGTTTTCAACGAGACGGGGAAGTACCGATAAGGCAATGGGCGATGACATCGGGCCGATGAGTGCATCGATGCGATCTTCGCTGATGAAGTCGTCGACGGAGGAAAGCGCAGTTGCAGAGTCGGATCCTTCATCGCGAACGATGAGCTCAATATCTTGACCAAGGACTCCGCCAGAGGCATTAATGATTTCGATGGCATCGGTTGCAACTTGAGTGAGCGATTCATTGCTGTCATCGCCTGGTCCCGTTTGGGGGATGAGTAGACCAATGCGAAAAACTCCGTCGCTTGCTGCGGGTGCGGCGGTGGTTGAAACTTGTGGGGTGCTGTCGGGCGTTGAGTCAGGCGATCCACCGTTACAGGCGACGAGGCCTGACAATGTTCCTGCCAATAAAAACAAGGCGAGTGAGGGGCGCCTGTGCAAACTCATGGACTGAACTCTACGAGACAGAGTCACCACAGGTCAGGTTGTTGGAGTAAGAGGCGGCGGAGGAAGTGGACGATCGGCGTCGAGTTGCTTTTGTTCGGTGAGAAGTTCGGACTCGTAGCGGTCGAGAGTATCAAGAGCAATCGCTGACGCTAATTCGATACGGAATTGGACTTCGGTCGCAGACTTTTCCCCGTATCTAATTCCGGTTGGCTGTGTTCCGGTCGTCATCGCGAAGATCGTGGCGCCTTCTGGTAAGTGCGAACAACTCATCATTTTGTCGAAGCGCCATTCTTGAGTTCGCTTGGTACCCGAGAACATAATTCGCTGGTTTGTGATGAGCAGTGGTCCTTGGTCGGTGGCATTGATGGACTCGGCACCTTGGGTCATCTTGCCCCCGGTTTTGCCAGCATTAAGTCGGACCTTGCCGAAGATTGGGAAAGACACCCCGCCGTAACCTCCGCTGTATCGGGTTGGTTCCCGAGCATTTTCAAGAAATTGAACCTGCAAAAATGCCACAGCGAATTCATCCTTTTTCAGCATGAAGCCGTAGTCGCCCGAATCGGTGAATTGTTCGGTCAGTTTGCCATTTCGGCAATCACGCACCACGACGAGCATCGCCTCGAGGGAATCGGTATTGCTTTGCCAATTTTGCGCATCCTCGTGCAGTTGAGTCGCCAGTTTGGCTGCCGCCTGAACCGCCCGGCGCTGTTTGCGTGCTTCAAAGAATCCCATGTCTTCACCATATAGAAGGGCTGTGGCATCTCTAGACAGTTCGTCATATTGATTGGGACAATTTCTCTACCCACCAAACCTTGAGTAGGGGCGAGGCGTGACTACTTCGTTCTGAGATGCCGCCAGCAACTCAGCAGACCGAGAAGTGAGTTGACATGAACAAGCAGCGCCTAGCCCGACTGAGTGCCCTGTGCATCGCGGTATCAATACTGGCGAGCTGTGGATCGGGGAAATCAGATTCAGATCCGAGCCAACCAGCCCAGACTGAAACGTCGCTGACCCAAGGTGCGATCTCTGACGATGCCGAATTAGCCGGTGTTGAAAGCGAACTGGCCTCACTTGATGCCGATCTTGAAGTGATCGATCAGGCACTTGCCGATCTCAACTCTGTTGCCCCCTAAACGTCCAACCTCCCCTCAATCTGTACAAAGGAAAAAACCATGAAGCGTCATTACATCCTTCCCGCACTCGCCATTTTGGTCATGCCGTTAGCTATTGGTTCAAGCCCACTGCTCGCATCTGGCGGTGGATCTCACGAAGATGAAACCGAAACCACAGAAGTGCCGCAGTCGTCAATTCCTCGTCGTGACAGAAACCGAAATAGCGTGCCTCCGACAACCATCGAAGTCGAATCAGAAGATTCTGATTCTGCAACACCGACGACATCAGAACCACGTCGCCAACGGACGAATACTTCAACGACAACATCAATCCCAACAGATGTCATTGTCGGGTTACCAATTACTGGGTCTGACGATGATTCTCATGATGAGTCAGAAGATGAATCTCACGATGATTCACATGATGAAAACAAATCAGAGACGCCAGAAGGCGAACACAATAATCATGGAAATCGAACCGGAGACATAACTCGCAATATTGCACGCGCGACGACCGCTTTGAATTCTTTGCCAGCAAGCGAGGCACGTGACGCTGCGCTCGAGGCATTGCTGGCGCTACAAGCACGTGTTGATGCGGGCGAAGTTATTCCAGCCGCCGATGTTCAAGCAATTTTCGACAATGTGGCTGCATTGGTGTACATCCGTATTGGTGGAGGAAATTATCGCGGCGACTCCCCGGTAACTGGTGGAGTGCCAGATACTCAGAAGATCTCGCGTATGAGTGGCTCGGTTACCGAAGCTTTACGACTTCTCGAAGGTAATACTTCTGATGCTGCAGTTGCGGCGATTACTGCATTGCAGTCTGTGAAAGCGTCACTTGATGCGGGAACACTTCCCGATCATGACGTTTTTGAAGAAGCAATGGGTCTTGCCAAAGACGCACTAGCCGGTATACCAACAGCGCGCGCTTCAGTGACGTTGGCTGGCGTGATTGCTGCTGTCGAAGCATCGGATGCCTCCGAGGAAGTCAAGGCCCAGTTGTTAGCGGTATTGCATGCAGCTCAAGAACAAGTCCTTGCCGATCCCACTGCCGATGCCCAGCAGATCGTGCGCGCTGCATTGCAGCAAGTGCGCGATGCCCGAATCGCCGCGGTGGTGCAGCGGATGATTGAAATTGTTGGACGCCTTGAAGTTGCTGCCGACACTCAAGGAAACTCCGATGCGCTATTGCTTCTGGCTCAGGTGCGTTCGTTGCTCCAACCTGGTGATGGTTCATTGCCGGCTCGCGATCAATTGCACAACGCTCGTCGCATCTTGCTTGATGTGCTTGATCTCTTGACACCTGTCACTGCGCCTACGACGACAATTCCTGATACGACAATTCCTGACACGACGGTCCCAGACACGACAATTCCCGACACGACGACCCCTGACACAACGATCGCTCCTTAGCCACGAGTGAGGGAACTGAGACAAAGTCTGCTTGCATAGGGCAGGTGGATCAGTACTCAACTCAATTGCTCGAGACTTCAGACCGAGTTGTGGCCAAGTGGGCCGAGCGTTTGATCCGACGACATTGTGATGAACACAAGATCTCCGACCCTCAGGTCGGAGATCTTTGTATGTCTGTGATCGCTCAAGTATCGGCCGAGGTCCATGCCAATTTGGTTGACCTGTTGTCTCGAGATGTCTTTGAACAACGAACCAACCCGTTGGCAGTATTTCGTCAAGCAACACGACCTGTCACCGAGTTGTTAACCAATCTCGGGTGTGCGCCAGTTGTCCGTGACGAATTCGATGAACGTTCATTCCCCGACGATGTGTATGGATTGAGCCCGGCAACTTGGGTCGATATTGATGAAGCACTTGTTGAGCCAGGCATCGAATGGGGGGCCTGGAAAGCAGCCACCGTCATGATGCGTAAGAAGAACCAATAAGAACTCCAGCCTGAAATGGTTTGTTGTCGCCGTTTTCGGTCAGAATGTATGAATGGAACGCCGCCAACAGGTTCTCGCTGACACCAAGTTACGCGGGGTGCGTTTGACTCACGCTTTGTGTGAAGCGACCGACGAGTGGATCCGTGAGGTTTGGACAAGTGCTTTCGAAGCCGTCAAAGTTTCGAAGCGAGTCGCGCTTGTTGCTGTTGGTGGCTACGGCCGAGGTGAGTTAGCGCCGTACAGCGACTTGGACATCATGTTGATACATGACGGAGCAAAAAACATTGACGACCTTGCGTCAAAGATTTGGTATCCGATTTGGGACTCGGGTCTCAAACTTGGTCACTCAGTTTGCACGGTGAAGCAAGCAACCGAACTTGCAAAGTCAGAACTCGATGCAGCGACGGCGTTATTGAGTGTGCGTCTTTTAGCTGGTGATGAATCGCTAGCGAATGAACTCAGTGTTGAAGGCGTGAAGACATGGAAAGCGGGGGCGTCAAATCGACTACCTCAACTGATGCAACGTGTTCGTGATCGCCAACAAGACAACGGCGAAGTTGCATTCTTGCTAGAACCAAATCTCAAAGAGGGTTACGGCGGGCTTCGAGATATTCACGCATTGATTTGGGCTGAGGCTGCCGGAGTCGCGATATCGCGTTCAGATCGTGATGCACTTGATGCGGGTCGCGATGTATTGATGGCCGTACGGGTTGCGTTGCATCGACACGTGGGACGTGCAGTTGAGGTCATGCACCTCGAAGATCAAGATGCAGTGGCAAGTCTGTGCGGATATCGAAATGCTGATGCGCTTGTTGCCGCACTTTCAAATGCTGGTCGGTCAGTTTCGTGGGTGGGTGACGAAGTATGGGCACGAGTTGCAGCCGCAAAAACAAAGCCTGTTGCCGATCAACTGCTGGCGCCTGGAGTGATCTTGCATCTAGGTGAGATTCATCTTGAGGAAACAGTTGATCCTGCTACCGATCCGACATTGTTGTTACGTGTTGCGGCTTCGGCAGCCCGTCACAAGGCCCGCATCGATCGTCCAACGCTCGATCGGTTAGCACAATCGTGTCCTCCGATGCCGAGCCCGTGGCCAGTCGGAGCAATTGATGATTTTGTTGGCTTGTTGTTGACAGCGCACGATGCAATTCCGGTTCTTGAGGCTCTTGATCAACGAGGCTTGTGGGTGAAGGTTTTACCCGAATGGGCACCGAACCGCAGTAAGCCACAACGCAATGCGTATCACCGCTTTACTGTTGATCGACACCTATGGGAAGCAACCGCGAACGCTGCAACATGGGCCGATCGCGTTGCCCGCCCAGACTTGCTGGTGCTTGGTGCACTCTTTCATGACATCGGTAAGGGTTATCCGGGAGACCACACCGAAGTTGGCGTCGCCATGGTTGAAAAAATCGGGCCACGTCTTGGCTTGAATGCCGATGACACTCAAATGATTTGTGCGATGGTCAAACATCACTTGCTCTTGCCTGATGTTGCAACACGACGCGACCTGGCCGACAGCGCCACGATCATGATGGTCGCTGACGAAGTTAAAACTCCTTTGGTGTTAGATCTTTTGCACGGCTTAACCGAAGCCGACAGTTTGGCGACGGGTACGGCTGCGTGGGGCACTTGGAAAGCCGAACTCGTGAGCGACCTCGTGCGTCGCGTGCATCTTGTACTCGGTGGCGCCGAAGTTGAAGAAGCGCAGTGGCGACTTTTCCCCGACGCAGAAGTACTTGAGATGATGGCGGGCGGCACTGTGACATTTGGTCTCAGTGATGATTCAGTAACGGTTGTGAGTCCTGACCGACCTGGAACATTTAGTCGTGTTGCCGGAGTGCTGGCATTGCACGGACTCGGAGTCCTTGGTGCTCAAGCACATTCTGATGAACAGGGAATGGCTGCTTCACAATTCAGAGTGATCGTGCCAAGTCATGGTCCGATTGAATGGCAACCAATTGTTCAGAATCTAACGAGAGCCCTCAATGGTGAATTGGCGATTGAGGCACGAATGGCTGAGCGTGCGAAAACTTATCGCCGTAAGCGTCGTTCGGCCGGAGAACTAGCCCCACCGCGCGTGACGTTCTTTGATGAAGCTTCATCTAATGCGACAGTGATTGAAGTGCGGGCCCCAGACCAACATGGCATCTTGCATCGCGTGACAAAAGCAATGGCCGAAGTTGGTCTCGATATTCGTCATGCCACCGTACAAACCATTGGCGATGAAGTTGTTGACGCCTTTTATGTTCGTACATCAAGTGGTTCAAAACTGACCGACAAATTTCATCGTCAAGAAGTTGAACGTGCCATTCTCTTCTCATTGGCCTCGTGAGAAGGTAACTTCGCAGTATGAGTGACGCGACACCAGCAGACTTCACCCGAGATTTAGTGCGGTGGAGCGAAACACTCGCTGGCATTGCCCGCACCGGTATGGGATTCACGCAGAATTTGTATGAGCGTGAACGATATGAAGAAGTACTTCATGTAGCCGCTGATATTAAGGCAGCTGCCGATGAAGCTTTAGAAGTGCGTCGCGAACAAGATCACTTTGTCCAAGAATGGATGGAATCTGTTGGCGAAGGTATCCCTGGGTACGTCACACCGAAAGTAGCGATTGGCGCAATTGTCGGTAACGACGATGGCGAGATACTGCTGATGCAGCGAGCCGATTCTGGTATCTGGTTGTATCCGACCGGTTGGGCCGACGTTGGATATTCGGCAAGTGAAGTTGCGGTGAAAGAAGTCTTTGAAGAAACTGGTATCGAATGTGAGCCCGTGCAGTTGCTCGGCGTCGTTGACGGCCAGCGGATGGGCTTTAGTCGTTTCGGTATGTACATGTTGTTATTCCACTGTCGAGCAACCGGAGGAAGCTTGCAAGGTCATCCACTAGAAACAAGTGGCCTTGGTTGGTTTGCGCATGACGCATTGCCGAGTGCGACTGCAGGAATCGAGTGGTGGGGCCAGATGGCATTTGCTGCAATTAATGGCGAACAATCAATTGCGACATTTGACTCGCCGCGCTCGGCTGTGTGGCGTCAAGCCGATTGATGTGTTGAAATCAGTCGTCGTGTTGACTGCGTAAGAACTGCTCAACTTCTTCCATGAGTGCGTCACTGTCGACTGGCTCATCGGGAAGTGGTCCGCTTAACGGCGGAGCATCATCCATTCCTTCGAAACTCAGTTGATCGGGTGATACGCCGTAGGACGGCATGTCATCGTCTTCGTCGTAATCGTCTTCGTCGTAATCTTCGTCGTCATCGCTGCGGTTTTCGAGGCGATCGAGATAGCGCGCCATTGATGGATCATTGCTGATCAGATCATCAATTTGTTCTTCGTACAGTGCAGCTTGAGCATCGAGCATCATGGTTGGAGCATCGCAACCAACAATTTCGGAAAGTCGTTCAATGAGGGCCGACGCTGCTTTGGGCGAAGGGATTTGTGCGGCGTATGCGGGAACTGCGGCCCACAGTGATGCAGTTGAAAATCCGGCCGAGTGTGCAGTGTCATTGAGGACTCCAACAATTCCGGTTGGTCCTTCATAACGACTGCGTTGTAAATCGTGGGCGTCGATCAAGGCTTGATCGGTGGCAGTTCCGAGGACCTGTGTTTCGTGACGGTGGGGGACATCGGCCAAGAGTGCCCCGAGCGAGATGAAGGTCGATGCGTTGTATTCGCGTGCGACGCCAACTACTTGTTCACAAAAGAGTTTCCAACGCAACGCTGGTTCGGGCCCGAGCACAAGAATCAGATCGACGTCGTCACTAGTAACACTCCAGAGACTGACGGTGGGCCACACGATGTGCCGTGTTGAATCGCTGTTCAAACGAACATGTGGACGAATGGTTGCAAAGTCAGTGAATTCTTCAGGGTTGATTTCAGCAAGAGGTGCTGCGCCTAAATTCTCAACGAGGTGTTTAACAGCAGTGCTCGCGGCGTCGGCAGCATCGTTCCAGCCAGTGAAGGCGGCGATGACATGGGGCCGACGCAGTTCAGGTCGGCGGATCCATCGGACGTGCTCGAGATCAGCCATTGCCCCTAACGCTACCGTCCAAATGTGGGTCCGAAATGAGTTGGCTCACACCACTTTTGACCGAAATCCCCGTTGCTTTTAGAGGCGTGGTCGGATAATGAATTGACCAAATCCGCCCTCGCCAGTGACCTCATCAACGAGGTTGCTGTCGTACACCTCATTGGGTCCCTGCATGAGGTCGTACTCGGTTGCGCCAGCAGGCGTTGTCACCAAAGTCCAGGCTTGGCGCTTATAGGTCAAGTTCTGTGGGTGCAGTCGATGCGCTTCTTTCCACCACTTCACTGCCGTCTCGTTCTCGCCAGTGCGATGGAAGTATTCGCCAAGTTCGAAACATGCCGTGGCACGAGCCTCGTTATCAGATCGTGGTTGGCTGCGTGCGATGACTTCACCGGGAGTCAAGGCGAATGCGGAAGTCGAACCTTTTTGTACCCAGTCCAAAATGGCCTCACGATAGGCCTCGCCGTCATCGGGAATCGCTTTAACGGCGTGCATCATTTTGTTGAGTTGTTCAGGAAGGCCCTCGGGTATTTCCATGTCGCGCAAAGGACTTCGTTCGATGGAAGCACCTTCGGCTGGACGTACCAAGTTTCCGTCTTCATCAATCCAAGCAGCCATTGGGATATTGGTGAATCCAAAAAGCGAATTGGTGATGTGGAGAGTGTCAACCAAACTTGGGTGATTTGGATTGGCGAGATCGTTCCAAGGTTTCGCTAAAGCAGGATCGATATCAAGGGCAACGGTGACAACAGTTGCGCCGAACTTGGCGATTTCTTCGTTAAGTGCTTGCCACCCGGGCAAGCTAGAGCGACAGCCTCAATAACTAGACCACGCGACAAGGACTACTTTCTTGCCGCGAAGTGATGAGAGCTTGAATGGTGTTCCGTCAAAAGTTTTTAACTCGGGGTCGGCTGCAACTGCAGTACTGAGCGACTTGCCTGACAAGGTTGCTGAGCCGAGCGCCCATACGCCATGTTCGATGTCTTGGACAATCGGCATGCCTAACTTTTGCGCTGCAACCGCGACATCAATCATTCCGTCAGATGACAACGCACCTGGGGCGGGGACACAGACTTCGCCTCGGCAGAGTCCTTCGGGCTTTGGATACCAGTCGGTTGCATGGGCGAATGCTTCAGCGGTTGTGCGAAGTTCGGTCAAGATCATGAGTTCAGTATGTCACGACGTATGAGCGACGTGAGTACTTAGCCAAGACTGCGTACTTTCAGGGCATGAGCCTTCTCGTGAAACTTGGCCCTGATCAGGTCTTCGTCGACGCCGAGCACCCGGCCGTTCTCCATAATGAATTGACCGTTCACGATGGTGTGTCGAACATCGTCAGCACGTGTCGAATAAACCAGTGCCGACATGGGGTCATACACGGGCTGGGCATGGGCAGTATCAAGATTGACCACGATCACATCGGCCTTCGCGCCAACTTCAAGTCGCCCAGTGTCGGGACGATTCATCGCGAGAGCACCTTGGTATGTGGACATTTCTAAAAGTTCGTTGATTTTCAAGAATTCAACATCGCCGGTATTGGTCTTATGGATCAACCCAGCGAATTTCATTTCTTGGAACATGTCACTCGCATTGTGACTCGCTGGTCCATCGGTTGCGAGACCAACGGTGATGCCCGCTTCGCGAACTTGGCGGAGCGGCATGGTGCCCGAACCTAACTTGGCATTGCAGACGGGACAGTGGCCGATCTTTGTTCCGGTTTCGGCCAACAGTTTGATATCGGTGGCGTCAAGTTGCGAACAATGTCCTGCAGTGACATCTGGGCCAAGGAAACCAAGTGAGTGCAACCACTGGACCGGACGAAGACCGTAGGTCTCAAGGCAATATTCAACTTCTTGCATACCTTCGGATAAGTGCGTGTGGATAGGTACTTGATGCGCGTCAGCAACTTCACGACAAAGTTTCCACATTTCGACTCCACATGAATAAACCGCATGAGGTGACAATGCTATTCGCAAAAGATCATCGCGGGTTTTGTGATGTTGGGCTGCAAGATTGCCAAAGTTGTTGATGGTTTTCCACGAGTAATCAGTAATTGATGCGTAGAGGCCACGATCGGCGAACCCGTATCCGAGTGTTGCGCGAAGTGGGATCTCTTTGAGTGCTTCAATTTGTGGTTCAACAGCGTACGCATCGAAATGTTCATTGAACGAAGTAATACCCGAACGGGCCATCTCAACGAGACCACACATGCTTGCCCAGTAGAGGGTTTCTTCATCAAAGTTCTGTTTGAGCTTCCACATGGTTTGCAACCATTCGAAAAGCAAAACGTCTTCGAGCAAACCGCGCAAGAGCAAATTTGAAGCTATGTGGGTATGGCTGTTGCAGAAGCCTGGCATCACTGCGCAGTTGCGAGCATCAATGACTTTCTTTGCTCCACTGATATCAACTTCATCGGCAGGACCAACTGCAGTGATGGCATTGCCCGTCATGGTAACGACGCCGTTGTTGATCACAGGCTTCCCCGCCATGGGGAGCACAGTTCCATTGATAATCGCGATATCAGTCATACGAGCATTCTTGCTGCTCGCACCGGCTCAACGACGGCTTGCAGCCTCGGCCAATTCGTGTGGTCCAGAACTTGGGTAACCCTTGAAGTTTCGAACAAATTCAGACCAGGGTGACAGCGTGGCAATGAGTAGGTCGAAATCTGCACCGATCTTTGAGATGACGGTGCGCATCTGTTCGTCGGTATTGACCTCAACTTGCTCACGCAGATTTCGGCCGGCGTCGGTGAACGCCCCGTTGTTGATGAGCCCGCGCGACTCAAGTCGTTCGATAGCTGCTGCGTAATCATCCTCGCTCCATGCTCGCGTGCGACTGTACGACTTGAGGGGGAGTCCCCAAAAGAGTTCAGTCAGCAAACCAATTTCGGTGGCATCAAGGCCAGCAGAAATCCAGGCTGCAGTGTGGGAGTCGCCGCGGTACTCGCGCAACATGTCTCCGAAGTGCCACACCGCACCGAGGTCGGTGTCGGGAATTGATTGGCTCAGTGTTCCTGCGAAAAGTGCTCGTCCTTCGGGTCGTAAAACTGCAACCGCGCGTTCAAGAATTGGGCGAATTCTGGTGACCCCACCTGGTTTGGCTCCGAGGATTCGTTCAAGTTGAGCGATTGCTCCATTGCGACGTGCCGCGCAAATGGTTGTGGCATCAGTGATTTGCCAACCCGCTGTAATTGCAGGGACAACGACAAGTGGATTG
>Ga0255113_1000160_pt1 | contig 19430 bp, 8 predicted proteins | sample Law_Yuk_RepC_8h_FD_188473 | JGI IMG/M metagenome (GOLD analysis project Ga0255113, IMG submission 188473) | Freshwater microbial communities from St. Lawrence River, New York, United States - Law_Yuk_RepC_8h | ecosystem: Environmental > Aquatic > Freshwater > River | place: USA: New York... | reverse complement strand
TACTGGTAGTCGGGGATTTACTGGCAGTCAAGGAGATACGGGATTTGTTGGATCTACAGGTGATATCGGATTTACAGGTAGTCAAGGAGATATAGGTTATACTGGATCACTTGGGGATACTGGTTATACAGGATCACACGGAGATATTGGTTACACCGGTAGTCAGGGCGACACTGGTATGGGCTTCCAGATTGCTAAAATTTATTTGAGTGTAGCAGCTCTAGAAGCTGATATTAATCCTAGCGGTATAGTAGCCGGTGAATTTGCTATAATTGAAACTGGCAATAACGATGATCCTGAAAATTCAAGATTATATCTATGGAATGGAACTGCGTACAGCTATGTGACAGATTTGTCCGGAGCCGTTGGGTTAACTGGCATCCAAGGAGAACAAGGAGTACAAGGTGTCACGGGATTTACTGGTAGCAGGGGATTCACTGGCAGTATTGGATTTACTGGCAGTCGAGGTTTTACAGGTAGTACTGGATTTGTTGGCAGTATTGGTTATACAGGTAGTCAGGGTGACATAGGTTATACTGGATCACAAGGTGACATAGGTTATACTGGATCACAAGGAGATATTGGTTATACAGGTAGTCAGGGTGACATAGGTTATACTGGATCACAAGGTGACATAGGTTATACTGGTAGTGCTGTGCCAGGAATGGTAAGTGATGGTAGTAATACGATTACTATCGGAACTGGATACAGTATTGTTCCGTTAACTGACGGATTACAAAGTTTAGGTTCTCCTACTGCTGCATGGGGCGAAATTTATTTAAGTGGTAATAGCATTTATCTCGGCGGCAACGTAATTTCAATAAATGTCGACGGTAGTTTAGATATAACTGACTCTGCAGGAGATCCTATACCTGTTAGAGCAAAGAATTTCTATATAGGAAGTGTGGGCATGCCTGCCTATACAGATGGAACTAGTATTACCGGACTTGTGTTTCCAGATGGTTCTTTACAAACATCAGCTGCTTCTAAAATGTACACAAATGCAGATGCAGCTAACGGATTAAGTTTGAGCGATCTAAAACCTGGAGATTATTATTATGACGATGTCAATGCTTCTATATACATTTGTTATGACACAGGCCTTGGATACTTTGATATTCTAGATTTGACTGTAAGATCTTCATAAATTTGATAGGGTAAATACAATACCGTGACCATTTATTATTATCCTAATCCATTAGCACAACCAGCACCGGCTACAGTAGCAGCCGATAAGTATTTTGGTTCACAAGATGTCTATATCAATCAAAACGGCGCAGCTCGTGTTGGTATTTTAGGCTCCGGTTTATCCGCTGGTAAAATTACTCTCGGTAATTACGATTTAACTAAACTTTATTTAGGAGTTATTGGCAGCAAGTTTCCTGGTCTAGCCTCTCCACCAACAGCTCCTCCTGTGGTGGCCACAGCTTTGCTGCCCACTTTATCTTTTACGCAGGGTTTAGGTCTGTCATTTGAAGCAGTCAGTGTATTTGGCGGCAGTGGTATAGCTGCCGAAACTTTAAATGTTAGTATTGACCCTCCACTACCTGCTGGGTTAGTTATTAAAACAAACAAAGTTCAACTGAGTGTAGCAGGGTCCGCACCTACAGTGTCAGGATCTGGTACGGTGTGGAATGTTACTTATTCATTTACGACACCGGTCAACAGTGCTCAAGTAGGACGATTTTACGCAGTAAGAGGACAAACTAAGACTTCATATAACGGAATTTGGGAATGTACTGCTGTTACCAGTAATACTATTACCTTGAGATACAATGCCAATCCTGCAGCCAGCGGTGGAAGTACTCCACCAGGCCAAGTATCATGGAACACATTGGCTGCTACTGTTATTGTTGATGCTGGAGTAAAATCTCTAACAGCGGCAGACACTGTAAATTATTGGTACAATTATTTAGATGTAGCAATAGAAGGCACACCAAGTGTAGCGTCGGCATCTAGATCTTATGTAATAACATTTACTGATGCGTTAGGTAATACTGGCAGTACCTCGTTTACTTTGGGAGTTGAATCAAATACAACACAACTAAGTGCTACGGTAAATGTTGCTACTACCACTCTTGTTCAAAATACAGCAGCCGTTGCATTTAGTCCAATAACAGCTTCTGGAGGAGAAAATCCCTTAACATTCAGTATTAGTCCCGCATTACCTACAGGACTAACTTTTAATCAAAGTACTGGTCAAATCAGTGGAACTCCTACTCAATCAATTGCTGCTACTAATTTTACAATCACAGTAACTGACAATATAGGACAAACTGCTGCCAATAGTTTTAGCTTGGTAGTTAATGCTCCGCCAGCTCTACTACTAACACAGACTGTTACTTCAAGAACACTGATACAAAATACGCTGGCAACATCGTTTATTCCAGTAAGTGCAACTGGTGGAGTAAGTCCGCTATCTTATAGTATTAACCCTACACTACCTGCCGGGTTAACATTTAATACTGTTACTGGAAATATCTCTGGAACTCCTACAATTTCCAGTGCAGAAACAAGCTACACAGTAACAATTACAGATTCAATTGGACAAAATGTCAGTGCGGCATTTACATTGATTGTAACTCCTCCTCAGATAACAACTGTTCAAGCAGTTGCTAGTAAGACATTAACTAGAAATATTGTTGTTGTAGAATTTATTCCAGTAACTGCAAGTGGTGGAACAGGTTCATTAGCTTATAGTGTTAGTCCTAGTTTACCTGCTGGTTTAAGTCTCAACTCAACGTCTGGAGCAATTACAGGTACTCCTACAGTATTATCCGGATCTACAGTATATACCATAACTGTTACTGACCAAGCTACGCAAACAAGTAGCAAAACATTTACATTAACTGTCAATGAACCAACTCAGTTAATAACAACTCAGGCAATAGCTACTAGATCTGTTTCTCAAAATTCTTTAATAACACCATTTACTCCAGTTACTGCTAGCGGTGGAGTTCCAGCGTTAACATTTAGTATCAGTCCTTTATTACCTTCAGGACTAAGTTTTAACACATCAACTGGTCAAATTAGTGGCACCCCTAGTGCGGTTAGTGTTGCTATAACTTACACTGTAACTGTTACTGATCAGGCTTCCCAAACAAGTAATAAAACATTTACATTAACTGTTGATGCTGTATCGTTGACAACTACATTAGTAGTAGCCACTAAAGTTTTATTGCAAAATGAAGTTGCTACTACATTTACACCAGTAACTGGAGCAGGCGGTGTTGGAACATTAACTTATAGCATTAGTCCTAGTTTACCTGCTGGTTTAACTTTCAGTTCTATCACCGGTGCAATAAGTGGAACTCCTACAGCTATTCTATCAGCTTCTAATTTTGTTGTAACTGTTACTGATAGTAATAATATACCGCAGAGCAGTAGCAAGACCTTTAGTTTAACTGTATCAGCAAAAGCTGTAGTTACAGTTCAAAGTGTGTCTGATGTGGTATTAATTCAAAATATCAGTATTACTCCTGCTATCACACCGGTTACTGCCAGTGGAGGAACTGGTACATTAAGTTATTCAATAGATCCAGCTTTACCTACAGGATTAAATTTTAATACGGCTAACGGGCAGATAACTGGAGTACCTAGTTCTCCTAGTTCAATTGCTACATATACTGTTACTGTTACAGATTCTAATAGTGTTCCGCAGAGCAGTAGCAAAACATTTACATTAGTTGTTAATCAATTACCTGCATTATCTACTACATTATCTCAGGCAACTGCATCGTTAACACAAAATACCGCAATTACTGCATTTATTCCCGTAACTGCTACAGGCGGACACGGTACATTAACTTATGGCATTAGCCCGGCACTTCCGGCCGGGCTAAGTTTCAATTCAACCAATGGACAGATAACTGGTACACCAACTGTAATTAGTGGGACTACTAACTACTCAATCACAGTAACTGATTTAGCTTTACAATCCAGTAGCAAAACATTTAGTTTAACAGTCAATGCTGGACCAATAATTACCACATTGGCTATTTCGTCAAGGGTAGCAACTCAAAATGTGACTATTAGTGCGTTTGTTCCGGTAACTGCTACTGGCGGATTTGGAACATTAGTTTATAGTGTTAGCCCAAGTTTGCCTTCAGGCCTATCGTTAAACACATCAACTGGTCAAGTTAGTGGAACTCCGACTGTTGTTCAGGGACAAACTACTTACACAATAACGGTTACTGACAGTGTGCCGCAGACTAGTAGTAAATCTTTTACACTAACTGTAGAAGCACCACCAGCAATTTCCACAGTACAAGCTATTCCTACAGTTTCGTTGACTACAAATGTTGCTCCAACAGCATTTACACCTGTAACTGCTAGTGGTGGATTCGGAGGTACACTAACTTTTGCGATTAGTCCAAGTTTACCTGTAGGTTTATCTTTTAATACATCAAACGGTCGTATAAGCGGCACTCCTACAGCAATTAGTAGCACTTCTACCTATACAGTAACAGTATCTGATGTATTAGCACAAACTAGCAGTAAAACATTTACATTGAATGTAAGTTATCCAGCGTTATCTACAGTACAAGTTGTAAACACTAAAACTGTTGTTCAAAATGTTGAAACGGTTTCATTTACTCCTATAACGCATACCGGTGGTCAAGGTAGTGTTGTATATGCTATTAGTCCCAATCTGCCTAACGGACTTTCTATCAATGCTTCAACTGGTTTAATTTCTGGTATATCTACGGTAGTGAGTGCTACAGCAACTTATAACATAACTGTTACGGATTCTGTTAATCAAACCAGCACAAAGTCATTTTCATTAACAGTAACAGCAGAACCTCCACCACCTCCAATAGTTACTACCTTAGTCACAAATGGCTATTCATTTGTTCAAGGAACAGTGGTAAATGCATTTACTCCTGTAATTGCAAGTGGCGGTAAGGGAACTTTAAGTTATAGTATTAATCCAGCACTTCCAGTCGGCTTGACTTTTATTACGTCAACTGGACAAATAATAGGTACTCCAACAAGTCCTAGTTTAATTTCTACTTATACTGTAACAGTCAGTGATCAAGCAAGCCAAACAAGTGCGAAGTCTTTTTCAATATATGTTGCGCTACCACCTGCCTTAATAGTCACGCAGGCCTTATCCTCTGTAACACTAACAAAGAATGTTGCTACTGCGGCATTTACTCCTATAGTTGCGTCAGGAGGTGTGGGTGAATATACATTTGTAATTAATCCAACATTGCCATCTGGATTGAGTTTCTTGAGCCAGAATGGTCAAATTATCGGAACACCTAGTGTAATTAGTCCTGTTACTAGTTATAGTATAACAGTTAGTGATTCAGTTCCTCAAAGCAACACAGCAACATTTAATTTGAATATTGTTAATCCAGCTGCGTTAATTACAGTTCTTTCTACACCTAGTGTTTCAATACCGCAAGGTCAAACAGTATCTGCATTTACTCCTGTTACGGCAAGTGGTGGTTACGAGACATTAACATATGCTATTGCTCCGTCGTTACCCAGCGGTTTAACTTTTAGCTCGTCAAACGGGCAAATAACAGGAACACCTTCAATTTATACAACTGTTACAAATTATACAGTAACAGTTAATGATCAAGCAGCCCAAACTAGTAGTAGGACATTCTCACTGGTTGTTACGCCACCTGCGTTAACCGCAACATTGGTAATACCATCTAGCACCTTTATTAGAGGTGTTACAATTACTTCTATCAATCCAGTAACTGTTGTAGGAGGATATACTCCATACACATTCACTATTGCTCCGGCTTTGCCATCAGGATTGATTTTTGTACCAGAAACAGGCCGCCTAGCTGGTAAAGCAACTATATCATCTGTTGCGACAGTCTACACTATAACAGTTACTGATTCTCAAAATAACACTGTTGAAAGGAATTACACATTAACAGTTAACGATCCTCCTATATTAACAACTATACAAAATGTTGCTACTGTTAATTTAATAAGATATACAAGTGTGGCAAACGTAGCACCAGTAGGTGCAAGTGGTGGACAAGGAACCATCTCGTTCTCTATTACACCTGCATTGCCTAGCGGATTAACTTTTAGCTCGTCAAATGGTAAGATTACTGGAACACCAACTCAGTTAGTTAATCAAGTGTATACTGTTACTGCTACTGATTCAGTAGGCCAGTTTAGTAATACAACATTTACTCTTGCGATCATCGAGCCTCCATTAGTTGCCACCCAATTAATTCCGGTTAATACATTAATTCAAAGTAAGGTAGCAACTTCATTTAAACCAGTTGGATTTACTGGTGGAAATCCGCCAGTTGCATATTCTATTGCACCAGCTCTACAATCTGGATTGATTATTAACTCCAGTACTGGTTTTATAAGTGGTACTCCTACAGTTGTTACGTCTGGTACAGAACATACTGTAACAATTACTGACGCACTATTAGCAGTTAGTAGTAGTACATTTACATTAATTGTAGATCCAGCCCCACTGTTAGTTACTACACTGACAACTAGTTCGGTATCATTGACAATTGATCAAGTTATTAACAATATTCGTCCAGTAGTAGGAGAAGGCGGTGTTGGCGTGTTAATTTATTATGTATCTCCAGACTTACCGGCTGGAATTACTTTTAACACATCGACTGGAAATTTGAACGGTATTCCTACGGTATTACATACAAGCAGTGAATATACAATATTTGTAGAAGATGAAACCTTACAAACAAGCAGTAAGTCATTTAATTTAAGTGTCATTCCTGCTACAATAGTTTCTCAAATAAATTATCCTACTATTGCGTTAACTCAATATACACAGGTCGTTCCGTTTATACCAGTATCGGGATCTGGCGGGTATCAAACATTAACATACAGCATTTCTCCGTCTTTGCCTACTGGATTAAGTTTCAACAACATTACAGGGGAAATAAGCGGCACCCCTACAGTTGCATCTAATGCTGTAACATATTCGGTAACAATTACAGATACAAGTGGTCAGCAAAATACAAGAACATTTAGTATTATTGTTGGAGACAGTGATCCAGATGTATTAGTTCCAGTACTTCAATCTTCGTTTATAGAACTTACTAAAAATGAATTAACTGGAATAAATCCTGTTACAGGAAGTGGAGGATATGGGGCATATACATATGCTATTACTCCAGAATTACCTTTAGGTTTAACTTTTGAGACATCTACGGGTTTAATTAGCGGTTCACCTTCTGTAATATCAGTTTCTACTAGCTATACAATTACAATTACCGACGGGGTTCCTCAAACAGTGTCGTTATCCTTCAGCATGTCAGTTGTTGAACCTGTAATAACACAAGGCAAAGGTTTTACAGGTAGTCGAGGTTTTACAGGTAGTCGAGGTTTTACAGGTAGTACTGGATTTGTTGGCAGTAGAGGCACAGTTGGTTTTGTTGGTAGTGCTGGTTTCGCCGGTAGTATTGGTTTCACGGGCAGTGTTGGATTTACTGGTAGTATTGGTAATATCGGTTTTACTGGATCTGAAGGTGTTGGATATACAGGCAGTCAAGGCATACCGGGTGAATTTGCAGCACTAGGCTATACTGGTTCAGCAAGCACAGAAATTGGATATACCGGCAGTCGAGGATTTGATGGTAGTAATGGGTTTGCCGGCAGTGTTGGATTTACAGGTAGTAAGGGTGATCAAGGTGCCCAAGGTTTTACAGGTAGTACTGGGTTTGTAGGCAGTCGAGGAGCAACAGGACAAGAAGGTTTAGAAGGTCCTATTGGATTCACTGGCAGTCGAGGATACACCGGCAGTCGAGGCCTTCAAGGCGATCAAGGCGATCAAGGCGATATTGGATTTACTGGCAGTCAAGGTGACCAAGGAGATCAGGGTCTCCAAGGAGATCAAGGAGTACAAGGTGTCACGGGATTTACTGGTAGCAGGGGATTTACTGGCAGTATTGGATTTACTGGCAGTCGAGGATTTACTGGCAGTCGAGGAGATACGGGATTTAGTGGAAGTTTAGGATTTACTGGCAGCATTGGTTATACAGGCAGTCAGGGCATACCGGGTGAATTTGCCGCACTAGGCTATACTGGCAGTGTTGGATTTGTTGGCAGTCGGGGAGATATTGGTTATACAGGTAGTGTTGGATTTGTTGGTAGTGTTGGATTTGTTGGTAGTCGGGGAGATATTGGTTATACAGGTAGCGTTGGAGATATTGGTTATACAGGTAGTGTTGGAGATGTGGGTGAACCTGGTAGTCGGGGGTACACCGGCAGTATTGGATTCGCCGGTAGTCGAGGATTCACTGGCAGTATTGGATTTACTGGCAGTCGGGGAGATATTGGTTATACAGGTAGCGTTGGAGATATTGGTTATACAGGTAGTCAAGGTATACCAGGTGAATATGCCGCAATAGGATTTACTGGTAGTCGAGGTAATTTAGGATATCACGGTTCAGTTGGTTTCACTGGATCATTTGGTTTTACAGGCAGTCTAGGTTTTACAGGCAGTCAAGGTTTTACAGGCAGTCAAGGTGATCAGGGAACAATTGGATACAGCGGATCAGTTGGATTTACAGGTAGTAAGGGTGATCAAGGTGACCAAGGCCTCCAAGGAGATGTGGGATTCACAGGTAGCCAAGGTGATCAAGGCGATCAAGGTAACCAAGGAGATGTGGGATTCACAGGTAGCCGAGGCAATACGGGATTTGTTGGCAGCGTTGGATTTACAGGTAGTCAAGGCATACCAGGTGAATTTGCTGCGCTGGGTTATACCGGCAGTCAAGGCGATATTGGATTTACTGGTAGTTTTGGATACACCGGCAGTGTTGGATTTGTTGGCAGTCGAGGATTTACCGGTAACCAAGGCAATATTGGCTATACTGGCAGTCAAGGCAGTACTGGATTTGTTGGATCTACAGGTGATATTGGCTATACTGGAAGTAAAGGCGATATTGGATTCACTGGCAGTATTGGATTTACAGGTAGTCAAGGATTCACGGGCAGTGTTGGATTTGTTGGCAGTCGAGGAGATACGGGATTTGTTGGATCTACAGGTGATATCGGATTTACTGGCAGTCAAGGTATACCAGGTGAATATGCTGCGCTAGGCTATACAGTGTTGGATTTGTTGGTAGTCGAGGAGATACAGGAGATCAAGGACTCAGAGGGTTTACAGGTAGTCGAGGAGTTCAAGGTATTCAGGGCGACATTGGCGATCAAGGTTTTAGCGGCTCTAGAGGATTTACTGGCAGTCAGGGCATACAAGGTGTAATTGGATTTAGTGGAAGTTTGGGATTTAGTGGCAGTCGGGGATTTACTGGCAGTCAAGGTATACCAGGTGAGTTTGCCGCGCTAGGCTATACTGGCAGTCAAGGCGAACTAGGTTTTACTGGAAGTAAAGGCGATACTGGTTTTACTGGAGATCAAGGAGAAATAGGTTATACTGGTAGTTTTGGTTATACTGGCTCTACAGGCAGTCAAGGCAACATCGGTTATACAGGTAGTAAAGGCGATAAAGGCGATGCTGGATTTATTGGTATACAAGGTAACACTGGATTTGTTGGCAGTCAAGGTGACATAGGTTATACTGGCAGTCAAGGAGATACTGGATTTGTTGGTAGTAGGGGAGATCAAGGAGATACTGGATTTGTTGGCAGTAGAGGATTTACTGGCAGTAGAGGAGATCAAGGAGATACTGGATTTGTTGGTAGTAGAGGAGAACTAGGATTTACTGGCAGTCAAGGCATACCAGGTGAATATGCCGCAATAGGATTTACTGGCAGTCAGGGTGCAGGATTTACCGGAAGTAAAGGAGAACAGGGAAATCCAGGTGGGTATACAGGAAGTCAAGGAGGTCAATTATTTAAATTTAACAATCCTGGCGGTGCCTTTGCCTATACTGTAGATGGTTATAACAATGAAAATTATCCTATTATAACTGTTTTTAGAGGAGAATTGGTGTATTTTGATTTACAAAATATTACTAGTTCTCATCCTTTAGCATTCAGATTGAGTTCTAGGAATACCAACACTGTTCCTGGAATGACTAACAATAACACAACATTGGGTAATCATTCTACGTCTACGTTAATTAGTTATAGAGTCCCGTATGATGCGCCGAGCCAAATTGTTTATCAGTGCGTGTATCACAGCAGCATGATTGGCATTATTAACATTGATGACAGAAAAGGATTTGTTGGCAGTCAAGGAATACAGGGAATACAGGGAGAACAAGGTTTAAGAGGATTTAGTGGTAGCAAAGGTGATAGTGGAAATCAAGGTGCGGATGGCAATCAAGGTTTTAGCGGCTCTAGAGGATTTACTGGCAGTCAGGGATTTACAGGAAATCAAGGTTTAAGAGGATTCAATGGTAGCAGGGGATTTACCGGCAGTCAAGGCATACCGGGTGAATTTGCCGCACTAGGATTTACTGGCAGCGGCGGTTATACAGGCAGTGCTGGTGCAGGATTTACTGGTAGCGCAGGTTACACCGGATCTCAAGGATACACTGGTAGTACAGGTAATACAGGTTATACCGGATCACAGGGCGACATTGGTTATACTGGTAGTCAAGGCGATACGGGATTTACTGGAAGTAAAGGCGATACGGGATTTACTGGAAGTAAAGGCGATACGGGATTTACTGGAAGTAAAGGCGCAGATGCCACAGGTTTTACTGGATCATCAGGTAGTGTTGGATTTACTGGTAGCGTTGGATTTACTGGAAGTTCTGCTGGACTAACTGTTAGTTTAACAAATATTTCTAACACAGTTTCTAATGTGATCACTGATGTTAATACTGTTAGATTTGACAGCGATTCAGGATTCGATATTACTGATCTAGGTGCCGGTGCAGTTAAGGTTGGGATGAATTCTACTTTTAAATATTTGCAAGTAGACGGACAAGAAACACTAGTAGCACAAGGATTAGACACACTTGAATTAGTTGCTGGTAGCAATATTGTACTAGAAACCAACATATTAACTAATCCTAAACAATTAGTGATTTCTGCAGATGTATCAGGCAGCATCGGCAGTGTTGGTTATACCGGCAGTGTTGGTTATACTGGCAGTGTTGGTTATACTGGCAGTGTTGGTTATACCGGCAGTGTTGGTTATACCGGCAGTATGGGCAATACGGGATTTAGTGGAAGTAAAGGCGACACTGGTACAACTGGTTTTGTAGGAAGTAGGGGTATCCCGGGTGAAGCAGCAGCTATTGGTTATACTGGTAGTATTGGATTTAGTGGTAGTCAAGGCGATACTGGGTTTACTGGTAGTAGAGGATTTATTGGCAGTGCAGGATTTACCGGCAGCAGAGGTTTACCAGGTGAAGCAGCAGCCATCGGCTATACTGGTAGTGTTGGTTATATTGGCAGTCAGGGCGCTACGGGATTTACTGGAAGTAAAGGGGATCCTGGTACATCTGTACAAATCACGGGATTTGCCACTTCCGTTGCTACACTACCTAATCCGTATTCGGGTGGTGTAGGTGATGGTTACTTAACACAAGATACTGGAAATTTACATGTATGGATGGGATCTAGTTGGATAAATGTAGGACAGATTAGAGGGCCTACCGGCTTTACAGGTAGTGCTGGGGCGGGCGGTGGAACTGGCGGTGGAATATCTTTCGGCAACTACGATGGTGGCGAGCCAGACAGTATTTACGGAGGAATAACTCCTTTAGATGCTGGCGGCGTAGTTTAATAAATATAGAACACAAAGTAAATTGATATAATTATGGCTATTAATATTCAACTGAGAAGAGGCACAGCTCAAGAGTGGAGTACAGTTAATCCTGTGCTTGCACTTGCAGAAATGTGTATAGAAACAGATACTAATCTTTTTAAGATTGGTAATGGTGTCAGTACCTGGAATCTTTTGCCCTATGGCGGTTTAAGAGGATATGTAGGCAGTACAGGTTTTACTGGAAGTATAGGCAGTATGATCGTAGCCAATGTACTCTATGTTAGTAAAAGCGGTAATGATCTCAATAATGGTTTAGCACTGAACACTAGTAAACTTACTATCAAAGCAGCAGTTGAAATAGCCACTTACGGAACTACAATTTTTGTAAAAAGTGGAGATTACACTGAAGACAATCCGTTATTAGTTCCTGAAGGTGTGTCGATAGTAGGAGACAATTTAAGAACAGTTACTGTTAGACCAGCAAACATCACACAAGACTTGTTTTGGGTAAAATCTGCATGTTATCTAGAACAAATGACATTTAAAGATCACGAAGCTCCGGCCGCAGCCGTGGCATTTCCTACAGATGGCTCCGCAGGAGTTATTCATACCAGTCCTTATGTACAGAATTGCACCAGTATGACTACTACAGGTACTGGTATGAGAGTCAACGGAAATCATGCGTTGGGATTAAAGAGCATGGTTGTAGATGCATTTACACAATATAATCAAGGCGGTATCGGCATACATATGTTGAATAGAGGAAACACACAATTGGTTTCAGTGTTTACAATCTGTACTGACATAGCCTTTTTATGTGAATCTGGAGGATTCTGTTCAATTACCAACAGTAACAGCAGCTTTGGTAATTTTGGATTAAAAGCAGACGGTGTAAGCACTGCATTATATCAAGGAACAGTTAACGGAACAACAGCCGGACGAACATTTACTGTGGACAACCTGGTAGTCAAGCCCAATGTAGGTGATGCAGTCAAGTTTACAGGATTTGCAGATTATTACACAGTGGCCACATCATCCGCATTCACAACAGGAGCCACTAATATCACATATCCCAGTTTTAGTCAAGAAGCTTCAGGATTAAAAAATGCTAGGAATATAATTTTAGATTCTAAAAGCAAATTACAAGTCGACACAATAGATTTTTTAAATGAAACTTATGTAAATTTAGATTTTAATCAATTCAAATGTAGTAGAGATGTGGGATATATTATTGATGCAGTTGCAGATGATCTAGTGTTAAACACCAACTATAAATCTCGTCTAGCTGGCATCAGTTATCAAAGAGCCACAGCCAGTGTGGTTATAGATGATCAGTTAACCGAAACTATTGCCGCAATCAATTTTGTAAAAACAAAAATACTAGCAATTTTAGCAGTTAACTATGCTGTTACTGACGTAGAGTATACTAGAACTGCAGCTAACTTTAACATAGTGATTGCAGGATTAAACAACACAGCGACTACACTTGTTTTTAATGATCCTACTGGAGTAACTGCCAACATTGCCAACGCTGCTGACATTTTACAGGCAAACAAAAATTTCTTGATAGAAGAAGGTATTGCATACATCACAGCAAATTTTGCAGGATTAACTTACAATCAAACCAAGTGTAGACAAGACATTTCTTTTATTGTTGATGCTGTTACATACGATGTTTTATACAATGGAAATAGTCAAACTGCCGATGCTGCCGACGAATATTATAGTTCAGGAACTTTACAAATTGAAACGTCTGAAAAAACAGCAACCATAGCCACATTTAATTATATTAAATCAGTGGCCAGCGCATGTGTTACTAATACCGTAGTTACAGCACTTAACATCACAATAACACAAAATACAGCTATTACGGCTGCTTCGTCTGCGGAAGCATTGTTAGTAACACAGTTGTTTGACATAGTGGTCAACATTATTGAAAATGCCTATACCAGCATAATTACTCTGGAAGAATCTGCTCCTAACATTGCTGACAACACAGTAGTTACATTCCACCAATATAGTCTAATAACTGCATCGGGCCACACATTTGAATTTGTAGGATCTGGTACCAATGTAAATACAGCATTGCCTTATTTAGGCGGGGTACCCATAACAGAAAATCAGGTGGTAACGACTAACGGTGGAAAAGTTTATTTCACAGGTACTGACCAACGTGGAGACTTTAGAATCGGTGAAGACTTTGTGATTAATCAAAACACTGGAACAATTTCAGGTAGAACATTTACTAAAAGTTTATTTGCTGTTATGACACCCTATATATTAGCAATTGGAGATTAATCGATGGCAACCGCATTACCATTAAACACGTTTAGAACTAAAGCATTTCAGCTTACCACAGCCAATCAAACAATTTATACTACTCCTACCGACTTGACCACTATTGTGTTGGGAGCACAGGCCAGCAACATCAGCAACGCAGCAGTGACCATTACATTTACATTGGTTAAAAATGCCATAGACTTTATCATGTTAAAAGAGTTTGTGATTCCGCCTAATGATGCAGCAGAAGTGACCACAGGCAAATTGGTAATCGAAGAAGGCAGTTCTGTAAAAGCAGTGGTTAGCGCCAACAACGCAGTGAACTTGGTATTAAGCATATTAGAAACAAGCAATGAGTAAAAGTAGATTAACCAGCGGCAAAATAAAAAAAATTACTGGTCCTCAGCTCAGTGAAGACAGGTATGAATTTCTAGATCTAGCCAACGCTGAACCTGACCTAGGATTACCTACAATAAATGAATCCATACTTGTAGGTGACACAGACGGCACGAGAACTTGGGTAAACATCACAACCTATACTGAAAATTTTAAAGGTTTTACTGGTAGTCAAGGTTATACCGGTAGCCAAGGAAATATAGGTTATACTGGATCAGCTGGCTTGGATGGTGTTGGCGGTAGCGATGGCACTCCGGGGTATACTGGCAGTCTAGGTTATACTGGGTCATCTGGATTTACAGGCAGTCAAGGTGCAGGATTCACTGGCAGTCAGGGCAATACTGGATTTGTTGGATCAACAGGAGATATTGGTTATACCGGTAGCCAAGGAGATATTGGTTATACCGGTAGCCAAGGAAATATAGGTTATACTGGTAGTATTGGATTTACTGGCAGTCGTGGCACTACTGGTTTTGTAGGAAGTTCAGGAAATGTAGGCAATGTGGGATTTACTGGTAGCCGAGGAGCTAATGGAAATCGAAGTGTTGCCTTGATACAAGAAGGTTTATTAGTGGTTCGAACAGGTTCGGTAAGATGGTATGCACCTGCTAATTTGACCATTCAAGAAATAACTTTTAGATTGGATGTGGCAGCAAATCAGATAGCAACCATTGTAATAAATAAAAATGGAGTTGCCACAAGAACCATAAATATAGCAGCGAATCAAGTCAAGGCAGTAAATACCAGTCAATTTGACATGACAACTGACGAATATCTCACAGTGGACGTTACTGCAACTGGTGCGCCAGGTGCAACTACCCAAGGATCAGGGTTAAGTGTGATATTTTTATATCAATTTTTAAATTTATAAGTAAAGGAAAACAAAATGGCTTCATTAACAGAAGATCAAAAAAACATGTTGAACAATACATTTGGTATTGATTTGGACACAATTGGCCAAGCCAATTATTCTGTCTATCACCAAATGAACTACAGTGTGGGCCCCATAAATTTGTCAATAGACGGACCTGGGCAAATTTTTTCAACTGAAATGTCCGGTAAATTGATTTGCCTTGCATTACACGGTGGTAACACTGTGATAAAACAGGATGGCTGTTTACTAGAAGATGGATTTGATCCGTCAGGAGACCAAGATGTATCTCAGGCTTAAATTCACCTCCGCCGCCAATCATCTTAATACTTTAATAAGCTCAAAAGCAATCAGTCAATGGATCATTGAGGCAATCAATGCAACAACAGCAGTCAGTGCCTTGCCAGCAGCAGCATTTGATATCAGCAACTGTGTGAGATTAGGCAGTTTACCTAGTGAAATCACAGTTCAAAGCAGCGTCAACCAAACCAGCACCGCGCAAACATTTATTAACGACAACTGGTTTCAATTTACAAAAGCGCACAGTCAAAACGCCAACTTTACAAGTTTGTTTAGAATTCACCAGGGCTCAAGCTACAACCAGGGCTGGCAACCTAGAATGCTGTCTAGCAACGGCACCAACATGGCGCCCACCGTGGTGACCACCAGTCATTGGTGGTATGATAGCAACTCTGCCATTTATTTTACTCATGGTGTCTCGAGCTGCGAAATGCAATTTTTTATCAGCAGTCATTGGGTAATTTGGAGCATTTTAGACGGCCAAGGACGAGGCGGCACAGCAGGAATTTATGATGTAGAATCCACAGGGCAAGATGTGTGGGCAAGATCACTCAACAGTCTATACAGCCCTCAAGTTTTTATAACCTCACATGGCGGAAGTTGGCCAAGCTCATCAACCAGCAGATTCAGTGAAGTTGACGCACAACGAAATATTGTAGGGATACACAGCAATCTCATGTACAACGGAGATGGAACCTTTACAAACGCAGGTACTCAGCATCGAGGTGTGTACGATTACAGCAGAGGTAGCGGCAACCCAATGCTGTATCCCGATCCTTTTTCAACTTTTTTCTCCACAAGAGACAACATTGGCGACACACAAAACTACATGATGCCCGTGTATTTCTATGCACAAAACCATACCAGCAGCACCGTGCCGGCAAGTCGAAGACTGTTGAACGGGCGTATACCATTCCTATGGAGAACCAGCGACATGGCTGCTCAAACTGGCCAAGCTGCAACTGTTAGTGGTACTGAATATAGATTTGTAAGATTACATGCTTGTGGCAGCACAGGCACTACTGACCTCAATGCTGCTGTCTACATGGTGCCTACAACGATAGGAGGAGTTTAAATGTTTGTAGAATTCAGAACCACAGCAAGCGGTTCAACAACAGGAACCGGTTTGAGGGCATTTGCCTACATGTTGGACTATGTGTTGACCAGCACAACAGCATCGAGAACTACTGCTATTGCTCAAGGCCTACAGTACTACATCGAATGGAGCACAGCCAATGCTGGTGGTTGGACTAGAAGAGAGACCACTGGTGATTTTGACAGCAGCTCCTCCACGCCCAATCAACATTGGGCCTGGAGTCAGAGATGTATAGGCAAAGCTGATCAAGCATTTTTTCACAAGGGGTTTGCCCTGCAGTGGAACTCACTGACTGCAACAAATAATAATTATTATCAAGGATACATGGGAGCATTTCAAAATCCTGCCGACAAAACCGCTTTTGCCAATTTTGACTTTGGCCGTCCATTAAACTTCAACTTTACCACCAACTTCGTCAACACCGTTGACTATTCCACTCTCAGCAGCAGCAATAGATCTATTAGCAACGATCGATTTGTAATATCAGCCGCAGAAGGATTCATGTTTATAGGCAACTTAGATCAAGGAACATTTTGGTTTGTGGGCGACGGCACTGCTCTGCCCATACATCAGTATGCTACATCTTCTTCTATACCTATGTTGGGAATAACTGGTCTAGGCGATTTTGGCACCAGTTTGACTAGACATGATCTGACTGTACACGTACACAAATACGACAGTGGAGCCGGCCTCGCCTACAATCAACTGAGTTCATTCAACCAACGAATAAGCAGCGACAGTACTGCCGCGCCTAACACTACCAATTTTTTAAATTTGTATCCTTCATCGCTGAGTAATCAAGGATTTCTCGACAGATTTGACGTAGACGGCAAAAAAAGCACAGCACTGTATCCTATCATTATAGGTAATCCTATCAAGGGCAATGCCTATCAAACTATGGAAGGATTATTGATACTGAGTGGACAAAATCATGAAACAGGTCAGACTTTTTATGTGGGAAGTTCTAGATATTATAAATTTGTTTGTAGTCATGATAGAACCAACAGAGCATCTCAGTATGGAGGATTAACATTGGCTGTTCCAATTAGGTAAGTTGTGTTGATTGATCGAAAATAAAAATTCATACCTACATTTCTTAAAAATGAATCAGTGTGTATAAGGAATAGAACAGCTAATGCCATTATACAGTATTAACAACGGAACAACATTTACCTTTAGATCGCCACGAAACGGGCCAACGTACACTGGCGGAAATAATAATTTGCCCATCATGTACGGCCCTACTCAGTCTGAGTTACAAGCCTACTATAATACTAACGATGCTACATTGGCTAGTTTATTAACTACCAATACATACTTTAAAGTCCCATTTGACGGATATCAATGGTGGCAAGTGCCTGCTACTGGTACATATAGAATTGTTGCACACGGAGGACCCGGAGGACCAACATCTGCTACAGGACGAAACGGTTCCAAGCTGACTGCTACTTTTGCACTGACTGAGGGCGAAATTATTTGGATTGCCGTAGGACAATCAGGCAGTAATGGCAATGCCACGGGTGCTGACTGGTGTAGTAGCGGTGGCGGTGGTGCCACTGTTGTGGCTAAGGCTCCTAGCACAGGCGGAACTGTATTATCTAATATTACAAACTGTTTGTTAATGGCTGCAGGTGGCAAAGGCCCAAGAGAAGCTAGATTTTCGCCAGCTACACCGACTGCGTCTAGTTCAGCTAACGGTACTAGTGGCGCTGGATTTACTAGTTTTAAAGGTCAGAGCTTTAATGGCGCCGCCGGGGGATACGGTGGATATATTGCATACGGTGGCTTCGGCGGCGGAAGTGCATCCGATGACTCAGAAGGTAATGCAGGTGGATACGACGGCCTGTATAGTGCAGGTCCAAACAGTTTTGTCGATGCTTCAGGTACTGATGTAAATAGAGTAGACACGGGTGAAGTAGGCTATAGTTTGCCCGGTTATGTGACCATTACTGCTGTGGCTGTCACAACGACACCGTCTGCGGGATTGTCAGCTAATAGTCAATCAGTTGGTAGCGGAGAAACACTTACTGTCACATTAACTACTACAGAAGTAGCCGATAATACTCTTGTACCTTATACAATAACAGGAGTTAACTCCGGTGATATCAATGGAGCATCGTTAACTGGTAATTTTACCGTTGTTAACAACACAGCTAGTGTGAGTTTTTTAATATCTACTTCAACTAAAAAGACTCTTACACTGACATCAAATGGATTTACACAAACAGTTTCTTTACTGGAAAATAGATATGGCCTAGTTGTATTGAACGAAACGGCGTCCATCACCTCAACATTTCGAGACCTACCCATTGTTAATTTGACCTCTGTTGGGAATTTAACAACTATTAATGTTCTAAATATAGACAATCAATTTAAATTTTCTTTTAATCAAGATTCAGTTATCAAGTACACGTCAGCAAATGACTATAATTTGATTAATTTGAGTTCATCAACTTCAAATTTATTAAGTATCACAATACTAACACCTGGTGAACAAGCAAAATATAACTTAGCAGAATCTAGCAGTGTTATTCTTGCGCTTAGATCTTTTATTACAATTGACTTTGCCAGCAGAACTTCATTTAACACCAGTGAAGTTATAGATTTTGATCCTCCACAATATTGGATAGGAGCATAAGCACAGTAATGCCATTATACTCATTTACAAATGCTACATTTACACCTGGTGCGGCTAGCGGCCGCAACGGGCCTACTCTTGCTCAAGCAGTATCTGGATTAACTGGCACAGGAGTTGATGCTTGGAAAAACAATACTACATACTTCAACACATCAAACGGTATTCAACTATGGACAGTGCCTGCAACGGGACTGTACACTATAGAC
>Ga0255113_1000149_pt1 | contig 20007 bp, 18 predicted proteins | sample Law_Yuk_RepC_8h_FD_188473 | JGI IMG/M metagenome (GOLD analysis project Ga0255113, IMG submission 188473) | Freshwater microbial communities from St. Lawrence River, New York, United States - Law_Yuk_RepC_8h | ecosystem: Environmental > Aquatic > Freshwater > River | place: USA: New York... | reverse complement strand
GGGTGGACCTGGGCGGAGGGATGGATCACTTCGGAGGGAGGGCGGTGCCGAACAACTCAAGCTGGGCGGCCTTGACCATATCGTAGACGCGGAGCAGGCGGAGCAACTGCAACGTGTCGGATTTCGCGTAGCTCTGGTTCGATTCGACCGCTTGGACGAGGTTCTCGAGGATGGTCCGGAAGGTCAGCACGTGGTCCACGCCGCTTTCCCGGAGCAGCGTGATGCTTTCGGAACGCTGCGGTTCGGTCGCCGGGATGCCCGGCAGCACCAGGATCTTGGCGAGGGGCTGGCCTTCGTTCGGCGTCAGGTCGGCGAAGGCCTCCTTGGCCGCTTCGACGGCTTCCTTGCGGACGAATTCCAGGAGGTCGCCTTTCTTGATCATCGTCGGCGTGATGGCCTTCGTCGTGTGCCAGGCCTTCACCGCGACGACCGCGGCGGACAGGCCCGGCAGGTCGGAGCTGAAAAGCTGGAACGGGGTCTCGCCGCCGCGACGCGGGGACGGATTGATCACCAGCAGGTCGCCTTCTTCGTCGGCGCGTTTCCGGCGGGATTGGACGGCGTACTTGCGCGACTGGCGCACGAAGAAACCGTTCATCTCGAAATACTCGCGGACCAGACTGTCGTCGAAACCCGCCATTGGCCGCTAGGATGCGGTCGAACCGCCCGTCTGGTCAACCCGCGATAAGGGTCAGAGGACGAAGTCGGCCGGCGCGATCGCCACCGTGAACTCGCCCTTGAGCGAGCCGCTCTTCAACGCCGGCACCAGCTCGGCCAGCGGCGCGGTGCGGATGGTCTCGTGCAGTTTGGTGAGTTCGCGGCCGACGCAGACGACCCGGGCGGGGCCGAGTATCTCCAGCATCTCATCGAGGAAGTCGCCGATCCGGTGGCAGGATTCGTGGAGCACGACGGTCTCGTCCGCGGGTTTGAGGCCTTCGAGGAAGCGGCGGCGGGCGGCTGATTTCGGCGCCAGGAACCCGACGAAGCGGAAGGCGTTGGTCGGCAGTCCTGATGCGGAGAGCAGGGCGACGATGGCGCAGGGGCCGGGCAGGGGCGTGACGGTCAGTCCACGGCGACGGCATTCGCGCGTCACGCGGAAACCGGGATCGCTGATGCCGGGCGTGCCGGCGTCGGTGATCAGGGCGATGCGGGCGCCGCCCGCCACCTTGTCGGCGATGAGCACCGCGGCGTCCTTCTCGTTGTGCTCGTGGTAGGCGAGCATCGGCTTGGAGATGTCGAGGTGACGGAGCAGACCGCCGGTCACCCGCGTGTCTTCGCAGGCCACCAGATCGCACTCCGCGATGGCCTCGCGGGCACGCGCGGTGATGTCACCGAGGTTGCCCAGCGGGGTGGCCACGACCCAGAGCCGACCGGCCGGGCGGCCGTCGGCGCCTGCGTCGCGGGCGGTCATCAGCGGCGGTAGCCGGAACCAGGCGTCGTGACACCCGGGAGGCCGCCCTGCCAGTTGGCAGGCTGAGACTGCGGCAGCATGGAGTCGGCCGGCTTCTCGACGGTCTCGCAGCCGACCAGGCCGCCGAGGCAGGCGAGGAGGGCGAGAGCGATGGTGAGGCGGGCGGACATCTTACTTGCTGGCGAGCTTGGTGGAAGGAACCAGCGAGACCGAGGCGGCCTTGGCGATGGCGCCGAGGTCGAGGTCCTTGTCCGGCTGGAGCTGACCGTAAGAGAGGGAACCCTTCACGGAGGAGATCTGGACCTTGCCGATCTTCTTGCCGTCGACCTTCACGTCGAAGACGGCCTTTTCCTTGATGCCGTTGGCTTCGCCGACGGAGAAGGCGACGATACCCGACTTGGCGTCGAGGGCCAGGACGTTGGTCAGGACGGAATCGGTGGCGGCTTCGACGGTCACGGCGACGGCGGTCGGGGCATCGCCTTCCTTGGCGGGCTCACCGAAGGGGTCGCGCTGGAAACCACCCGGAGCGGCGTTCTCGGCGGCACGGGAGGCCCAGGCATGCAGGGCGGTGTACTTGCCGCGGAGGGCGGCGGCGAGTTCTTCGGCCTTGGTGGCCTTGGCTTCGATCTCGGCGAGCTGTTCCTTGGTGAACATGCCGGCGGCCTTTTCGGTGGCGCGGACGAGGTCTTCCTTGACGGTGGTGAGTTCGGCCATGGCGCCATCCTTCTTGCTGTTGGCGTCGGTGAGCTGGGCGGCGAGTTCGTCGCGCTTACGGGTAAGTTCGGTGCGCTCGCCTTCGAGGGTGGTGTTGGCCGCGGTGAGGCCCTCGATCTTGGTGTTCTTGTCGGCGACGGTGGCGTTGAGGTCCTTCTTGGCGAGGTTGGCTTCCTCGATCTCCTTGCGCTTGGCGTCGAGCAGGCCCTTGACGCCGGCGAGCGAAGTCATGCGGGCGTCGTATTCCTTGCCGGCCTTCACTTCGGGGTCGGTGACCGCCCAAGCGGTGTTGGTCAGGGCGACGTCCATCTTGCCTTTCAGCATGAAGCCAGCGGCGAGAGCAAGAGCCCCGAGGATGATGGCGAGGATGCGGACGAAGATATCAAGTTTCTTGCTCATGGGGTAGGGGAGAGGGGTTAGGAGTGACGGAAGAGGGTAAGCCCGGGATCAGGAGAGTCCTGTCGAGTAATCGCGCCGGGGTTGGCGGAAACGTGCAGGAGGACTTTGAACACCAATTCCTCCTGCCCCTCAAGAGCAATTTCCTCGCAAACCTGCCGTGCGGAGAGCCATTTGCCCTTGGACTTGGCCAAGGCGGCCAGGGCGGCGGCGCGGATTTTGAGGGTCTCGGAGGCGGCCTTCTTGCCGGCTTCGACGCCGGGCTGGTGGTAGGCGTTGATGCCAAGGAGGTTGGCGTAGAGACCCACGGTCCTCTCGAAGAGCGCGATCAGCATGCCGATGGCCCGGGCGTCCACTTGCTGCAGGGTGATGGTGATGTTGGCGCGTCCGCTGCCCGAAAGGGCTTCGCGGGTGCCGAGCAGGAAGGCCTGCAGGTAGTCGCCGGAGGTCACGCCGGGCTCGACCTCGGGCGAGGCGCCTTCGCGGTCCTTCAGGACTTCGATGAAGACGGCGAAAAAGTTATTCACACCGTCGCGGAGCTGCTGCACGTAGGCGTGCTGGTCGGTCGATCCCTTGTTACCGTAGACGGTCAGGCCTTGGAAGACCTGGCGGCCTTGGAGGTCGTGCTCCTTGCCGAGCGACTCCATGACGAGCTGCTGAAGGTAGCGGGAAAAGAGCAAGAGGCGGTCCTTGTAGGGGAGCACCACCATGGCCTTGGAGCCGCGACCTTCGGTGAGGTGATGCCAGGCCAGCGCCATCGCGGCGGCGGGATTCCGCGCGGCGTCCGGGACGCGAGTCAAGGCGTCCATCTCGCGCGCACCGGCGAGCAGGCCGTGGATGTCGAGGCCTTGCAGGGCGGCCGGCAGGAGTCCGACCGGGCCGATCTCGCTCGTGCGTCCGCCGACCCAATCCCACATCGGGAAGCGGGCGAGCCACTTCTCGGTGACGGCGACTTGGTCGAGCTGGCTGCCTTCGCCGGTGACGGCGACGGCGTGCGCGGCGAAGGAGAGGCCGGCCTGCTTCCAGCGGAGCGCGGCTTCGAGCTGCCCGTTGCGGGGCTCCGGCGTGCTACCGGATTTCGAGGTCACGATCGCGAGCGTGGAGCCGAGGCGGCCGCCGAGGGCGTCGAAGACGCGGTCGATGCCGTCGGGGTCGGTGTTGTCGATGAAGTGGACGCGGAGCTTGTCCGCCTTGCCGCCGAGCGCGTCGGCGACGAACTGCGGGCCGAGGGCCGAGCCGCCGATGCCGATGCAGAGGAGGTCGGTGAACTTGCCGGCGGAGCCTTTGACCTGGCCGGCGTGCACCTGCGCGGCGAAACCGGCGATGGCTTCGATGGCCGCCTTCACCGCGGCGGCGATCTTCGCGTCGGGCGCGAGTTCAGGCGCGCGCAGCCAGTAGTGGCCGACCATGCGTTTCTCGTCGGGATTGGCGACGGCGCCCTTTTCCAAAGCGGCCATGTCGGCGAAGGCCTTGGCGATGGCCGGCGCCATCTTCTCGGCGAAGCCCGCCGGCGCGGGCGCGCGGCTGAAGTCGAGCGAGACGCCGAGTTCAGGGAAGTTGAGGAGCTGCTGGCGGTAGAGGTCGAAGGAGGAGGCCACGATGTTCCGATACTCTCCCGGCGCCGAAGGGCTTGCAACAAAAAGGGCGGTCCGCCGAGGCGTCCGCCCTTTCATTTCCGCTCAGGAAGGCCTCAGTCGCCGTCGGTGATGGCGCCTTCGGAGGCCGACTTCACTTGTTTGGCGTATTTGGCCAGCACGCCGCGCTTTTCCTTACAGGGGGCGGGCTGCCAATCCTTGAGGCGGCGGGCGATCTCTTCGTCCGTCAGCCCGAGGTTGAGTTCGTTCTTCACGGCGTCGATGTGGATGCGATCGCCGTTCTGCACGATGGCGAGCGGGCCGCCGACCGCGGCTTCCGGCGAGATGTGGCCGACGACGAAACCGTGGCTGCCGCCGGAGAAACGACCATCGGTGATCAGCGCCACGGTCTTGCCCATGCCCTTGCCCATGACGGCGCTGGTGGGTCCGAGCATCTCGCGCATGCCGGGGCCGCCTCGGGGGCCTTCGTTGCGGATGACGATCACGTGGCCGTCCTTCACTTCGCCGTCGAGGATGCCGCGGAGCGAAGCCTCCTCGGACTCGTAGACGATGGCGTGGCCGGTGAACGAACTGCCTTCCTTGCCCGTGATCTTGGCGAGCGCGCCGTCCGGGGCGAGGTTGCCGCGGAGGACGCGGAGGTGGCTGTCGGCCTTGATCGGATTGCTGAGCGGACGCACCACGTCCTGGTCGGCGGAGTAGGGGCCGACGTTCGCGAGGTTCTCCGCCACGGTCTTGCCGGTGACGGTCATGCAGTCGCCATGGAGCAGGCCGGCGTCCAGGAGCATCTTGAGCAGCGGCTGGAGGCCGCCGATGCGCACGAAGTGGGCCATGTTGTATTTGCCGCTGGGCTTGAGGTCCGCCAGCACCGGGACCTTGCGGCCGATGCGTTCGAAGTCTTCGAGGGTGATCTTGATGCCCGCGGAGTGGCCGATGGCGATGAGGTGCAGGACGGCGTTCGTCGAACCGCCGAGGGCGATCACGGTGACGATCGAGTTCTCGATCGACTTCTTGGTGATGATGTCCAGCGGACGGATGTTCTTCTTGAGCAAGTCGAGCACGGCCTGGCCGGCGCGTGCGCAGTCGACCAGCTTGTCCTTGGAGTTCGCGAGCTGCGCGGAGCTGTCGGGCAGGCTCAGGCCCATGGCTTCGATGGCCGAGGCCATGGTGTTGGCGGTGTACATGCCGCCGCACGAGCCTTCGCCCGGGATGGAGCACTTCTCGATCTCCTTGAGCTCGGCGTCATCGATCTGCTTCGCGGCGTGCTGGCCGACGGCTTCGAAGACGGTGACGATGTCGGCGGCCTTGCCCTTATGCAGGCCGGGGACGATGGTGCCGCCGTAGACGAACACGGAGGGGCGGTTCATGCGGGCCATCGCCATGACGCAGCCGGGCATGTTCTTGTCGCAGCCGCCGATGGTGACGAGGCCGTCGAAGCCTTCGGCGCCGGTCACGGCTTCGATGGAGTCCGCGATGATCTCACGCGAGACGAGCGAATAGCGCATGCCGGGGGTGCCCATCGAGATGCCGTCGGAAACGGTGATGGTGCCGAAAATCACCGCTTTCCCGCCGGCCGCGTCGGCGCCCTTGGCGGCTTCGGTGGCCAGGCGGTCGATGTGCATGTTGCAGGGGGTGACCATGGACCAGGTCGAGGCGATGCCGACGACGGGCTTCTGGAAGTCGGCGTCGTTGAAGCCCACCGCCCGGAGCATCGCTCGGCTGGGGGCGCGATCGGGGCCATCGACGACGGCGGCGGAGTGTTGGCGGGCGTGCTCGGGAGTGCTCATGGGATGTGAAAAGTCTGCGGTTGTCAGGGGATGGTAGCCCCCTAGATAAGAGGGCAGGGAGCCGGACACTGAACCGCCCTTACGCTCCCTTACAATCCGATTTAAGACCCCCTTCGTCCCGTGGAATTCAATCTCAAGAAAATCATCAAGGCGCTCCTGTTCTCGACCTCCGAGTCGGTGTCCATCAAGGACATCCAGAAGGTCGTGCAGCGCTACCATGCCCAGGCCGCCGCCGAGAAGCAGCCCGACCTGCTGGAAGCTTCCGGTGAGCCCACCGTCCTGCCCGCCGGACCGCCCGTCCAGGAGATCATCCAGGACATCATCGACCAGGTGCCGACCTTGCTGACGGCGACCCAGATCCGTGAAGCCGTCGACGCCCTCGAAGCCGAGATGCGCGAAGCCAATGACGCCTGTCGTATCCTGCAGGGACCGGAGGGCTTCCGCCTCGTGATCTCTCCGGCCTACGCCGATTGGGTCCGCCTGCTCCGCGGCGAGCCCCGCCCGCAGCGCCTCAGCCCGGCCTCGCTGGAGACGCTCTCCATCGTCGCCTACCGCCAGCCGGTCACTCGCTCCGAGATGGAAGCCATCCGCGGTGTCTCCGTCGACAGCGCGCTCACCCGCCTGCTCGAGCTTGAGCTCGTCGCCGTCACTGGCCGCGCCGATCTTCCGGGCCGTCCGCTGCAGTACGGCACGACCGACAAGTTCCTCGACTTCACCGGCCTGCGTTCCCTCGGCGAACTTCCCGCTTCCGACGTCCTTTCGCCTGCGCAGATCTCGGAATGGATCACGCGCGCCACGACGCCGGTCGAAGTCGGCGACGCCGAAGTCGGCCTGCCGCTCGAAGACCAGTCCGCTGCCGCGGTCGCGACCGAACCGCCGCCCGAGCCTGAGACCCCCAGCGCATGAGCCTCGAAGACCATCGTCGCGAGGTCGATCGCATCGACCGGGAGATCCTTCGCTTGCTCGGCGAACGTCTGCAGGTGGCCCGTGCCATCGGCGAAGCCAAGCTGAAGTCCGGCGCGCCGGTCTACGCCCCGCAGCGCGAAGAGCAGCTCCTGCGCTCGATCACCGAAGCCGCCCCCGCCATCCCGGCTTCCGGCCTCCGCGCCGTCTACCGCGAGATCATCTCGCTCTCCATCGGCGCCCAGATGGCCAAGCCGGTCGCCTACCTCGGACCCGAAGGCTCCTTCACCCAGCAGGCACAGATCCGCGCCTTCGGCACCAGCGTGCCCTCGCTGCCCCTGCGCGCCATCGGTGATGTCTTCGCGTCCGTCGAATCCGGCGAGGCTTCCTACGGCGTCGTCCCGGTCGAGAACTCCACCGAGGGCGTCGTCAGCCACTCGCTCGACCTGCTTGCGGAGTCCGATCTGAAGGTCGTCGCGCAGGTCACCTTGTCGGTCGAGCAATGCCTCGTCGGCCAGGGGCCGCTCGACCAGGTGACCAAGGTGCTCTCCAAGGACATCGCCCTCGCCCAGTGCCGCGGTTGGCTTTCCCGTCATCTGCCCGCCGCCGCGCTCGTCGAGACCGACAGCACCGCGGCCGCCGTCGAACTCGTCGCGCGCTCGCCCCAAGGCCAGGCCGCCGTCGCGTCCGCCACTGCCGCCGAATCACGCGGCGTCCCCATCCTCGCCCGCGGCATCCAGGATCGCCGCGACAACGCCACGCGCTTCTTCGTCATCGCCAAGGCCGCCAACGCGGTCGGCGCGCCCGAGGAGGTGACCAGCGTCGTCCTCACCCTCAAGCATGAGCCGGGCGCCCTGCAAGGCGCGCTCGCGGCCTTCTCGGACCGCGGCATCAACCTGATCCGCATCGAGTCGCGGCCAAGCCATCGGCGCGCCTGGGAGTATCTCTTCTTCATCGATTTCCCGGGACACTGGGAGGCACCGGCGGTGCAGGCCGCCATCGGCGAACTGAAGCCCCGTTGTGAGGTCGTGAAATGGCTCGGTAGCTATCCCCAGACCGCCGGATGAGCCGACGCGCGCTCGGCGGCTTGATGCTGGCCGTGCTGGTCGCGGGACTCCTGTGGTCCGCTTTCGCGTGGTGGCGCGCGTGGTCCGCTCCGCTCGTCACCCTCGTCTTCCGCCCAGCGTTCTCCGTCGAGGGCATCGCCACCGGCACGCCGGTGCGCGTGAATGGCGTCACGGTCGGGCAGGTCGTCTCCATCGGCCTCGACCTCGATGCGGACGGTCGCCTGCGTCCGCTCGTCAGCCTGAGCGTCGATCCCACGGCGCTCGAAGACCGTGGTTTCGCCGATCGTCTCCGCGGGGATCGGCTCGGCGAAGAGGTCGCCCGTGGTCTCCGCGCCCGCCTGATCACCGTCAATCCCGCTTCCGGTCTGCTCCAGGTCGAACTCGTCTGGGACGCCGCCGCGCCCCCGCCGACGACCGCCTTGCGGCGCGATGAGATCCCGCCGGTCGGCGAGGCTTTCGGTCGACGGCTCGAAGGCTTCGTCGATCAGCTCGAGCGTCTGGCCGAGGCGGACCTCGTCGGTCTGGCCGCCGAACTCGACCGTGACCTCGACCGCTGGCTGGTCTCGGCGGACCCAGCGCGGGCCGCCCGCTTCTCCGCCGACTTGGTGGCCCGCACCTCGGCCGTCCGCGAAGCGACCGCGGCCGAAGTCCTGGGCGAACGCGCGCTGCGTTTCGCCGAGGCCTCCGGCCGGCTCCGCGCCGCCGTCGAGAAGGCGGAACGCGGGTTGGACGACGAGACGCTCGCCGTCCTCCAGGTGCGCCTCGCCGATGCGGCCACGGCCCTCGCTTCTTTCGGCGCGGCCCTCGAGGGTTCGCAGGCGAGCATGACCGCCGCCGCCGGCGATGTTTCGGGGGTTCTTCGCGCCGTCTCCGAAGGTGCGCGGACCTGGAAGAAGAAGGCCGCCGGCTTGACGACCGAGCCCCAGCCCCGCTGAGGGAACAGGCTTGCGGCGGACCCCCGGAGCGGGGATAGGTGAGGGGCATTTACCCGCCATGGCCGACCCGACCGACAAGATGGAATCCATCATCAACCTGTGCAAACGCCGCGGGTTCGTCTTCCCTTCCTCCGACATCTACGGCGGCTTCAACGGCTTCTTCGACTACGGTCCCCTCGGCGTCGAGCTGAAGAACAACATCAAGCAGGCTTGGTGGCAGGATTTCGTCCACCGCCGCGACGACATCGTCGGACTCGATTCCTCGATCATCCACCACCCGACCACCTGGAAGGCTTCGGGCCACATCGACAACTTCACCGACCCGCTCGTCGACTGCAAGGAGTCCAAGATGCGCTACCGCGCCGACCAGCTCTTCTTCGCCCCGGTGCGCGTCGCCGGCGAGACGATCGGCTACGTCTCCGTCCTCGAGGACGACGGCATGCAGGCCAAGGCCGACGAGATGGCCAACGAGATGAAGCGCAAGCTCGCCAAGCAGGGCGCCCTCGAGCCGGTCGTGCTCAAGGATTACACCGAGGCCAAGCCCGAGGAGCACGCGCTCGTCCCTTCGCCCGCCACGGGCAAGCCGGGTTCGCTCACGCCGCCCCGCTCGTTCAACATGATGTTCCAGACGTATGTCGGCGCCATGCAGGACGCGTCGGCCACCGCCTACCTCCGCCCGGAGACCGCGCAGGGCATCTTCATCAATTTCAAGAACGTCGTCGACACGGGCCGCGTGAAGCTGCCCTTCGGCATCGCCCAGATCGGCAAGGCGTTCCGCAACGAGATCAACCCGCGCAACTTCATCTTCCGCTCCCGCGAGTTCGAGCAGATGGAGATCGAGTATTTCATCTCGCCGGCCGCGGACTGGTCGACCGCCCATAAGGATTGGATCGAAGGCTGCCTCGCCTGGTTCGAGTCCATCGGCATCCCGCGCGCGAAGCTCTCCCTCTACCCGCACCCGACCGAGAAGCTCGCCCACTATTCCAAGGGCACCACGGACATCATGTTCGAATTCCCCTTCGGCGTGCAGGAGCTCCAGGGCGTCGCCGCCCGCGGCGACTTCGACCTGACCCAGCACAGCAACGTCTCCGGCCAGAAGCTCGACTGGTTCGACGAGGTCGCCAAGGCCCGCTACATCCCGCACGTGATCGAGCCCTCCGTCGGCGTCGACCGAGTGTTCCTCGCGCTCCTCACCACGGCCTATCATGAGGACGAGGTCGAGGGCGAGAAGCGCGTCGTGCTCCGCCTCCCGGCCCGCGTCGCCCCGTTCAAGGCCGCGATCTTCCCGCTGGTGAAGAACAAGCCCGAGCTCGTCGAGCGCGCCGAGGCCCTCTACCGCCGCCTCAAGAAGCGCCACAACGTCTTCTACGACGCCGCCGGCGCCATCGGCCGCCGCTACCGCCGCCAGGATGAGATCGGCACGCCTTACGGCATCACCATCGACTTCGACACGATCGAGAAGGGCGCCGGCGTCACGGTCCGTGACCGCGACACGCTGGAGCAGGTGCGCATGACGGAAGACGAGGTCGTCCGCTTCCTCGACGACAAGGTCAACGGCTGACCTTCGTCGGGGCGCCCGCGAGTTCTTCCGCCAGCCGGGCGATCCGTCGCTTCCCGCAGAGGGAGGCGGCGATCGTCAGGTTGCGCAGGCCTTGCGGCAGATGCGCGAGGTATTCCGGCCGGCCCTTCTTGTGGCCGAGGAAACCGTAGGCGCCGCAGGCCTGCAGGAGGCGCTGCGTCGCGGCGACGTGGAAGAGGTGCGAGAACTCGTCGCTGGAACCCTTCCAGCCGGAGACTTCGCGCGCATGGTCTTCGATCTCGATGCGCCAGAGGTCCATGTCCGTGCGCTTGAGGTACGGATCGAAGGCGAGCGAGGCGTAGTCGTAGAACATGCAGCCGTGCCGCAGGCCCTGGAGGTCGACGAGCCAGGCGGAGCCGTCGCGCACCATGATGTTCTGCGACTGGAAATCGCGATGGATCGTGACGACGGGCTGGCCCATGAGCTCCTTGGCGAGCGAGGCCATCTCGTCGGTGACGCCGCGGTCGGGCTTGCGGCCGCCGAGCGCGTTGTCCTGGAAGTATTGGCGCTCCCACTGGTAGAGGTTCGGACCGAAGGCCTCCATGAGCGGCACGCCCGCGGCGGCGAAGGCGTCGACGCCGTGGCGATGGATGCCGGCGACCTGTTCGAGCGCGGAGGCGAAAGGCGCCCACGGGAACTCGGCGCCTTGGGCGAGGGACCAGAGGTCGGTGTCGCCGAGATCTTCGAGCACGAGCACGCCCGCGGCCTTGTCCGCCGCCAGCACCTGCGGGACCTGCACGCCGATCTGGTCGCGGAGCACGCCGGCGATATCTCCGTAAAGCTGGTTCTCGGGACGGGAGTCGTCGTAGACGCAGAGCACGGCGGTCTCGCCGCTGGGCTTACGCAGACGATGGAACTTACGACCGGAGCCGCCTTTGAGGACTTCGCCGCCGGCGGTGAGTTCGTAGCCGTGCGCCCGGGCCGCATCGGCCGGCGTGATGGCACCTCGGACGGGCTTTTCCTGCTGAGCCTTCACGGCCTGGTATTCCTCGATGGTGCCGAGGTCATGCCAGGTCGCGGAGCCGTCGAGGAAACCTTGGATGCTGCCAGGCTGGGCCTGCGTGCGGCGGAGGAAGTGTTCGACGAGCGATTCGATCGTCGCGGGCACGCCTTGGGCGAAGGCCTTCGTGACGACGCAGATGCCGGTGTATTGGTAGGCCGGATCCTGCTGGCCGAGGCGGTCGCGCAGGTCGGTCACGACGCCTTCGTCGGTGACACGGACATTACGGTTCGGGCCCTCTTCGCGGACCACCAGGGTGGCTTCGCCGCCGTTGGCGCGGTGATGCGCGACGGCCGCCGTGATGTCGCAACCGGAGAGGATATCGCCGTTCCAGACGACGAGGTCCTGGTCGTCCGGTCCGAGCAGGCCGGCGATGTTGGCGAGTCCGCCACCGGTCTCGAGCAGGACGGGCTCATGGACGAGCTTCACTTCGGCGTCGCCGAAACGTCCTTCGGGGAAGGCGAGCGTCCACGCTTCGGGACAGTGATGCGTGTTGATCAGGAAGCGGCGCGTACCGGCGGCGCGGAGTTTCTCCATCGCCTGCAGGACCATCGGGCGGCCGGCGATCGGGAGCAGGGGCTTCGGGCAGTTTTCGGTGAGCGGACGCAGGCGCGTGCCGAGGCCGGCTCCGAGGAGGAAGGCGGTGCGGGGAAAATCAGGCATGGGAAGAGGCGGCGCAGGCGGGGCAGATACCGTAGACTTCCATCACGTGCGTCAGTTCGCCGAAGCCCTTGGCTTTGGCGGCCGCCTCGAGGCGCGACGAATCGCAGCCGGGGAGGCGTTCGATCCGTCCGCAGCGGCGGCAGATGACGTGATGGTGATGGTGTCCGGGAATGACCAGGGCGTAGAGGCTGCGACCCCGCTCGAGGGGGTGGCGTTGGACGATGCCGGCGTCGTCCATGGCGCCGAGGCTGCGGTAGACCGTCACGAGGTCGAGTTTGTCGTCGCCCGCGGCTTCATGGATCTGCTCGGCGCTGAGCGGGTGCTTCGCGGCCGCGAGGACCCGGAGCATCGTCAGCCGAGGCGAGGTGATCCGCATGGCCTTCTCCTTCATCCGCAGGAGGGCGGTCTCGACACGGTCGCCGGAGCCCGGCCCGCAGCAATCTTCGTCGTGGCGGTGGCCGGGGGACATGGCTTCCAAGGTTTGGGCAGGTTTATGACGAGGCAACAACGAATGGCCACTTGCCTCCCGCCCGGGTCTGGCTTGGCTGGATACGTCCATGTCCGACTGTCCGGCCCAACCGCCCAACCTTCGCGAGCTCTGCCCGGTCGCCTGGCAGGATTGCGCTTCCGCGGAGCCTTTCCCTCTGGAGCTCGGCGGTGAACTGCCCGGCCTGACCTTGCGCTACGAGACCTACGGCACGCTGCTGCCGGACAAGTCGAACGCGATCCTCGTCCCGCACGCCCTGAGCGGCGACCATCACGTCGCCGGCCGCTATGCCGCCGACGACCGCAAGCCGGGCTGGTGGGATTGTTTCGTCGGTCCCGGCAAGGCCATCGATACCGACCGTTTCTTCGTCATCGGCGTGAACTGCATCGGCGGCTGCCAAGGCTCGACCGGTCCGCTCTCGACCGACCCCCGTACGGGTCGTCCCTACGGCGGCTTCTTCCCGGAGATCACCTTGGGCGACATCGTCCGGGCCCAGCGCCTCGTGGTCCGTCACCTCGGCATCACCCGCCTCCATGCCGTCGTCGGCGGCTCGATGGGCGGCATGCAGGCGCTCCTTTGGTGCGCCGATTATCCCGCCGAGGTCGGCCGGATCGCCGTGCTCGCCGCCGGCCTGAGCCAGTCGCCGATGGCGATCGCCCTTAACGCCGTCTCGCGCGCCTGCGTCGAGCGTGACCCGAATTTCCGGGGCGGACATTACGTGCCCGGCGAAGGTCCCGACTCGGGCCTGGCCGTGGGTCGCATGCTCGCGCACATCAGCTATCTTTCGCCTGCCTCGTTCGAGCAGAAGTTCGGCCGCGCCAAGGTGCCCGGCGCCGCCTCGGGCGACCCGGTGCACTGGCAGGTCGAAAGCTACCTCGAGCACCAAGGGGCCTCCTTCGTCCGTCGCTTCGACGCCAACAGCTGGCTGCGCATCACCCGCGCCGTGGACCGCTTCGACCTGACCGCGCGCGCCGCCGCCGGCAAACTCTTCGCCCCCGACAGCCCGGAGGTCCTGGCTATCGGCTTCTCGAGCGACTGGCTCTATCCGACCAGCGAGCTGCGCATGCTCTTGGCGGCCGCCACCGCGGTCGGCGTCAACGCCGCCTATCATGAAGTGGTCACGGACGCCGGTCATGACGGTTTCCTGCTGCCCGACACCGGGCTCGCGGTCCGCCTGCACGCCTTCCTGGGCTGATCAGAGCAGCGGCGCGATCACGTGCGAGATGTTCTCGACGGTCCGGCCGAGCCACGTCCGGCTACGTCGGTAGAGGTCCTCGGTGTAGCGCGTGGATTCCTGCTCCCAGCCGGCGATGAGCGTGCTGACCTCGGCGATCGCGGCCGGGTCGCGGACGACCGCGCCGATCTCGTAGTTCAGGAACAGCGAGCGCATGTCGAGGTTGGCCGAACCGACCACGAGGTGTTCGCCGTCGACCACCACGAGCTTGGCATGCAGGACGTCCGGCTTGAAGAACAGGATCTCGGCGCCCGCCTCCTTCAGTTTGCGCAGGTACCAGCGGCGGGCGAAATCGAGGAGCCGATGGTCGGAGCGGCGCGGGACCATGATCTTCACGTGGCGGCCGGCGCGGGCCGCGGTCGCCAGCAGCGTGAACAAGGTCTGGTCCGGGACGAAATAGGGCGTGACGACCGTGATGGATTCCCGGCACTCGGAGAATAGCTTAACGTAGGTGTCCCAGAGCGGGTCTTGCTCGCAGTCCGGGCCCGAGGCGATGACCTCCACGCGCGCCTGGCCGACGTGCGGCGAACGTTCGCGCAGCGCGGCGGCGAACTTCATCGGGTTCTCGTCGGTGGCCTGGCACCAGTCCGCGACGAAGACGCTCTCAAGGGTCGCGGCGGTCGGGCCTTCGATGAGGAACGAGCAGTCGCGGTAGCGGCGATTCGAGGGCGTCTCGCCCATGTAGCGCAGGCCGAGGTTCTGTCCGCCGATGATGGCCGCGTGTCCGTCGAAGACGGCGATCTTGCGATGGTTGCGCCAGTTGGCCGAACCCTTGCCGCGCATGGGCAGGGCGGGGTTGAAGCGGGCGACCTCGCCGCCGGCGCGGAGGAGCGGCCGGCAGAGGCGGAGGGGGATGCCGAAGCTGCCGATGGCGTCCACGAGCAGCCGCACCTCCACGCCCGCCCGCGCGCGTTCGGCGAGCAGCCGGATCAGTTCGCGGCCGACGGCGTCGTCGCTCAGGATGTAAGTCGCGATGCTGATGCGGCGTTTCGCCCCGCGGATCTGTGCGCGCAGGGCTTCGAGCGTGTCGCGCCCGTGGCGGTCGCCGAGCAGCCGGAAGCGGTTGCCGCCGAAGTCGGGCGCGTCGCACAGCCGCCAAGCCACGCGGTTGACCTCCTTCTTGGCGGCGGCGAGCGCCACGTGTTTGCGCCCACCGAAGACGAAGAGCAACAGGGCCGTCGGCACCGGGAAGAACCAGGCGAGCGGGCCCCAGAGGAGCAGGTAGGCCGGGGAGATGCGGGCGCGCAGGACACGCAGCAGTACGTAGACCTTGCAGCCGACGGCGATGGCCACGGTCAGGTCCGGCGGGACGAGTCCCGCGGCCTCGGCCCCGAGGACCACGGCCGCGGCCGCCAGCGCGAGCGTCGTGCTGCGGTTCAGCCGGCCGTATCCTTTGAACGGGACCATGCCTTGAACGTAGCCGCTCCCCGGCCCATGGGCACAAAAAAAGACCCCGGTTGCCCGGGGTCTGTTCTGGGTCCTGACGGACGAGGCTTAGTTGCCGGCCTTGTCGAGGAGATCGCCGAGACTGTTGAAGTCTCCGCTGCCCGACGACGAGGAGGACGAACCGCCGGCCGAGGGGGCCGGGGCGCCGCCGGTCGACGGGCCCTTGATGCGGTCGTAGCTGCTGATTTCGGCCTGCAGGCGCTCGGCGTCGTAGTTCGCGGCCTTGATCGAGAGACCGATGCGACGGTCTTCCTTGTCGATCTTGATGACGCGGGCGGTGACGTCCTGGCCGACCTTGACGACGTCCTTGACGTTCTCGACGCGCTGTTCGGCGAGCTGGGAGACGTGCACGAGGCCGTCGATCTCGTCGGAGAGCTCGATGAAGGCGCCGAAGTTCGCGATCTTGGAGACCTTGCCGTTGACGAGGTCGCCGATGCGGTACTTGCGGTCGATTTCGGACCACGGATCGGTCTGGGTCTGCTTGACGCCCAGGGAGATGCGCTGCTGGTCGACGTCGACGTCGAGCACGATGGCTTCCACGTCGTCGCCCTTCTTCATGACTTCGGCCGGGTTGTTGATGCGGCGGGTCCAGCTCATGTCGGACACGTGCACCATGCCGTCGATGCCGTCTTCCAGTTCGACGAACGCGCCGTAGTTGGTGAGGTTGCGCACCTTGCCGCGGACGCGAGCGCCCACCGGGTAGTTGTGGCGGACCTTCTCCCACGGATTGGTTTCCAGCTGGCGGATGCCGAGCGAGATCTTCTGCTCTTCCTTGTTGAAGTTGAGGATGACCGCGTCGACTTCCTGGCCGACCTTGAGGATGTCGGACGGCTTCTGGACGCGCTTGGTCCAGGAGAGCTCGGAGACGTGGACGAGGCCTTCGACGCCGCCTTCGATCTCGATGAACGCACCGTAGGCGACGAGGTTGACGACCTTGCCGTGGACCTTCTGGCCGACGGGGTAGCGCTTCTCGATGCCTTCCCAGGGGTTAGGCTGGGTCTGCTTGAGGCCGAGGGAGACGCGTTCGCGCTCGCGGTCGACTTCGACGACCATGACGGTGATCTCTTCGCCGACCTTGACGACTTCGCTCGGGTGGCCGATGCGGCCCCAGGACATGTCGGTCACGTGCAGCAGGCCGTCGAGACCGTCGAGGTCCACGAACGCGCCGTAGTCGGTGATGTTCTTGACGACGCCGCGACGGACGACGCCGGGCTTGACCTCCTCGAGGAGCTTGCGACGGCTTTCGCCGCGCTGTTCTTCGATGAGTTCGCGACGGGAGACGACGAGGTTCTTCTTCTCCTTGTTGATCTTGATGATCTTGAAGTCGAAGGTCTGGCCCACGAACTGTTCGAGGTTCTTGGGGGGATTGACGTCGATCTGGGAGGAAGGCATGAACGCGTCGACGCCGACGGAGACGATGAGGCCTCCCTTGACGATGGACTTGACGCGGCCCTGGACGATGGAGCCTTCCTGGCAATTGGCTTCGATGCTCTCCCACTTGCGGATCTGCTGGGCGCGATCGTAGGAGACGGTCGGGGTGCCGTCCTTGTTCTCAAGCTTCTCGAGGTAGACCTCGAGCTGCATGCCGACCTGGACTTCGGCCATGTCCGGGAATTCGGACTGGGGGATGAATCCTTCGGATTTGCCGCTGATGTCCACGACGACGAACTTGTCATCGCGGATTTCGGTGACCGTGGCGGTGATCACGGAGTGTTGCTTGAGCGCGCCGAAATTGGATTCGGCGAGCAGTTTTTCCATTAGGCTCATGTTGTTTTCGGACTGTTTGTCCTGGCCGTCGCGGAGGACGTTTCCAGGGTTTGGTTGGTTTTTGGTTTTTCCCTCCGGAGATTCCGCTGACACATGCCGACGGGCCGAAAGGAAGGTCTAACGAACCGTCCGCCCCGCCCCTTGGCAAGCGGATTCTGGCCCCTTTAAGAGGGGTCAGGGGGCCTTAGCGGCCCGTTTTGGCCGCCGGGCGCACCCGGCTGGCATAGTCACCGACGGCCGCCGCGATGGCCTCGGCGATCTTCTGGCGATAGGCCCCGTCGGCGATGAGCGCCCCTTCGCGGCGGCTCGACATGAACCCGCCCTCGATCAGGACGCCGGGACAGGAGAGGGTGCGCAGGACCGCGAACCGGGCGCGCCGGACGCCGCGGTCGTCGGCCCCGGTGGACCGGATCATCCGCCGCTGGATGCTCCAGGCGAGCAGGACGTTGGCGGTGTCGAAACGGTTGCCGGGCTCGGCGGCGGTGGTCGATTTGGCCTTGCCCGCGTTGGTCGAGCGCTGACCGGCCGGGGTCAGGCAATAGGTCTCGACGCCGTCGGCGCTGGTATCGCCGGCGGGACCGGCGTTGTAATGCAGGCTGATGAAGAGGTCGGCGCCCAGCTTGGCCGCCAGCGCGGCGCGGTCGTCGAGCTCGAGGAAGACGTCCTTGGTCCGCGTGAAGAAGACCTCATAGCCCTGCTTCTCGAGGAGGAGCTTGAGCCGCGCGGCGGTGTCGAGCGTGGCCGACTTCTCGGTGTATTTGAGCGGCCCGTTGACCTTGCCGGTGTCCTTGCCGCCGTGACCGGGGTCGAGCAGGATGCGGCGCGGCGCGGTCCGCGGTCCGTCCCAGAAAAGCGGCACGAAGACCTTGTCGTAGTCGCGCTTGGAGATGGTGAGGTGCCCGCGCTGCGAGCCGACGGGGTCGTCGAGCATGACCTTGATGCCGTCGACGACGATGAAGTCGCGGCTGTATTCGGCGTAGAGCGTGAGACCGCCGCGCGTGGCGTAACGCTCCGACGAACGCGCGTCGGAGCCTAGGCGGGCGCCGTCGCGCAGGCCGAGCTGACGCACGGATTCGCCGAGGAGGTAATCCGTGGAGGCGGCGCGGAGCAGGGCGCCGGTGGCGAGGAGCAGGAGGATCGCCGCGATGCGCCGCACGGGCTTATTCGGCGTCGCCTTCGTCGTTGTCCACCGCGGAGTCGTCTTCGCCGTCTTCTTCGCCCGGGGCTTCGTTGTGCAGGAGCTTGCGCTTGTTCTGCTGGACGGGAGTCATGCCCACGACGATGGCGCGGCCGGAGCGCTTGGGCTCGTTGTCGCGCGTGCTGATATGCATCAGGGCTTCGATGGCCTTGGTGATGGTGGCGATGCCGATCTCCGGGTGCTCGAGCTCGCGGTAGCGGTACTGGAGCAGCAGCTTCACCTTGTGGCCGTGGAAGAGGAAATTCTCGGCGCGACGGACCTTGATGAAGAGGTCATGGTTGTCGATGCGCGGGCGGAGCTTGATCTCCTTCACCTTGGTGGCGGATTTCTGGTGCTTGTGCTTCTTGGCCTCCTCGTAGAGGTACTTGCCGTATTCCTGCAGCTTGCAGACGGGCGGCACGGCCGACGCGGCGATCTCGATGAGGTCGACGCCGAACTCGCGGGCGAGGTCCAACGCCTGCTGCGTGGGCATGATGCCCATCATCTCACCCTTGGGCGAGATGACGCGCACTTCGGTCGCGCGGATGCGATCGTTGCGCTTCGGACCTTTGTCTTCTTTGCGGAAGTTACCGCGGTTCTGTCCCGCGTTGTTCTTCGGGCGGGGGCTTTTAGGACGATAGGGCGAAGGCATTAGGTACTGCGGAGGTGTCTGGCCGATAAACTCCCCGTTTAGCGGCGATGGTTCAAGCACCGATTATCTCCGCCGCGCCGTGCGCGCCGCCGGATTACTTCGCCTCGGCGATCGCCGCGAGCAGCTGCTTGCCGTGTTCGGCGGCCTCGACCTTGGGCACGACGCCGACGAGCTTGCCGTCACCGTCGAAGAGGTAGGCGGCCCGGAGCGGGCCGAGGTACTTCTTACCATACATGGACTTCTCGACGATGGCGTCCATGGCCTGGGAGAAGAGGTCCTCCGGGTCCGAGACCAGGGTGAACTTGTAGCCGTGCTTGGCGGCATACTTGGCATGGGAGGCGCAGGTGTCCCGGGAGACCGCAATCAACCTAAACCCTTGTCTGACAATGGCTTTCTCATTTTTGTCCATCTCGGCGGCCTGTTTATCACAGGCGGAGGTGTTATTGCGCATGTAGACCGAGACGATCGTCGGACCGTCCAAGAGGGAGGCGAAGGAGGCGTTGACGGCCTTTCCGTCCACGAAGGCGTCCACTTTGAAGGTCAGTTTGGGCTTTTTTCCGAGGGAAAGCATGGTTTTGAGGTTTGGGTGCAGGGCAGGGGAGCGGGCTTGGCCGGGAAAGTCAAACGGGCGGCCCGATCCGCCCTCGGTCGGAAAGTGCGGTCTTATCCTCTCCCCTGGCCCTTTCCCCTTTACAAGTCCGCCCGGACGCCCTTTGTTCCGACCCTTTCCGCCATGCAAAAGACCCGCAAGTCAGTCTCCAAGCGCTTCAAGGTGACCGGTACCGGCAAAGTGATGCGTCGTTCCCCGAACGCCCGCCACCTTCTCAGCTCCAAGTCCCGCAAGCAGCGCCGCCGCGCCAACAAGTCCAAGCGCGTCGACGACGGCTTCGAGAAGAAGATGCTGGCCTGCATGCCTTTCGCCTAAGCCGGCGATCCTCAATTTTGGCCGAACGGGTGTTCATTAAGGCGACCCCGAGGCCATCTAACCAAAACCAAAACCAAATACCAACATGCCTAGAGCAACCAATGGCCCGGCCACCAAGGCCCGCAAGAAGCGCGCGATCAAAGCCGCTAAGGGCTACTTCGGAAACAAGTCCCGTCTGTACGTCTACGCCCTCGAGGCCGTTCAGCGCGCGCAGAAGTTCGCTTATCGCGACCGCCGCAAGAACAAGTCGACGTTCCGTCAGCTGTGGATCGTGC
>Ga0255113_1000146_pt1 | contig 20227 bp, 14 predicted proteins | sample Law_Yuk_RepC_8h_FD_188473 | JGI IMG/M metagenome (GOLD analysis project Ga0255113, IMG submission 188473) | Freshwater microbial communities from St. Lawrence River, New York, United States - Law_Yuk_RepC_8h | ecosystem: Environmental > Aquatic > Freshwater > River | place: USA: New York... | reverse complement strand
AGCCGCGGCGGCAGGCGGCGCAGCGCTGGGGCGCGCGCTCGGCGGAGCGCGCGAGGGCGGCGGCGGCGAGGGCGGCGAGGACGGCGGGCTCGGCTTGACCGGCCAGCGCGTCGGGCTCCGCGAGCGCGGCTAGGGCGGCGAGCTCGGCGGCGAGCGCCGCCTCCGGGCGCGGCTCGTGCCCGACGGCGCACACGCAGTCGAGGACGCTCGCGCTGGTCTCGGCGTGCGTGGCGTTGGCCTCGAGCGCAGGGTGCACGGGGTGCGAGGCGTTGCCGCCCTCGGCGAAGAGCGCGGCGGCGAAGGCGGACAGCGAGGCGGTCGCGGCCGCGCAGCTGGCACAGACGGTGGCGTTGGTGGCGGGCTGGAAGTGGCCGGCGCCGCAGACAAGACAGGGCTCGTCGCCGATGCCGGGCTTGAAGTGGCCCGGCGCGCACGGCACGCAGGGGCCGAAGCCGTCGGCGGGGATCGCTGGCGCGGCGCGCTCGTAGCCCGCGACGCAGCGGCAGTCGGCGAGCGCGGTGCGGCCGGTGAGCAGCGTCGTCTCGTGCGCTGGGCAGAGCTCGCAGGTGGGGGAGCCCCGCTCGGGCTGGAAAAAGCCGATGGCGCAGAGCTCGCAGGTGTCGGTGTTGCCGGTCGCGGAGAACTCGGGCTTGCTGAGGCCGGCGGGGCAGGCAGTGCAGTTCTCGAGGACGTCGGCGCAGACGCCGAAGCACGAGCCCTCGACGCGCTGTGTGCGGCAGCGGTCGGCGGGGGCAGCGACGTCGCACACGCAGGCGGCGGCGCCGGTCTCGCCGGGCACCGTGGTTGCGTTCTCTGGGCAGCGGCGACAGACGCCGGCGTCCTCGAAGCGCCCGGCTTCGCAGAGTTCACACGCGAGGAGCGGGTGCAGGGTCGTGACGTTCTCGCCGAGCAGTGAGATGTTGCGCGGAAGCTCCGGCACCGCGGCGCGCCCCGCGGCGCAGCGGCAGGCGGTGATGCCCGCGGGCATCGCGGCGGAGGCGTTGCTGCGGCTGTTGGCCGGGCACGCGAGGCAGAGACCGGGCGGGGCGCCGGCGCCGAGTGGGAGCGCGCGGCTGGGGGGCGTCGAGATGCTTGCCCAGAAGGAATCGTCCGGACATAGCTCGCAAACGGGCTCGGGGCCTGGCACCCACACGAACGGCGCGGCGCACGTGCACGCAGAGGACCCCGGGCGGCTCGAGGAGTGGGCAGGGCACGCGAGGCACGGCCCAGTGGGGTCGACAATGTACTCGTCCATCTCGCAGAAAGCGCACGGGACGTCGCCGATGAAGGGCTTGGAGGTGCCTGGTGGACACGGAGTGCATGCAAGCTGGTACTCGCCGTGCCCGACGTCGCAGACGCACTTGGAGTGGTCGGCGTTGGGCACGCGCTTCATCGCGTGGCATTGTGCCTCGACGACCTCTCCTGCCTGGCAGCGCTCGCCCGCCTTGCAGGCCTCGCAGCGCGTCACGCCGTCCTGTGGGGCCAGCTTGAAGCCCGCGGCGCAGAAGCACTCTTCAGGGGTGAATGCGCCTGGGGCCTCTGTGATCTCGTTTTCAAGGCAGGCGATGACGTTGGGGAGCGCACTGTTGGCGTTCTCGGGGGGACACCAAAAGTTCTGGGGGCAGAGCTTGCAGGCGTCGAACCGTGAGGTGCGGAAGTAGCCCTCCTGGCACACGGCGTGTGAGATATCGATGGTTCGCGGGCCGGGTGTCGTGAGGAAGGCGTCGAAGAGCGCGACGGCGGCCCGCGACTCGTTGGCGTGCAGCTGGAGCGCGAGCCACGTCGCGCCCGCGTGCAGGCGGTCGGCAACGCCGCCGGGGCACACGAAGCCGACGTCGCACGGCGCACACGGCGCGCCGGCGCCTTCGGTGCGGTAGAACCCCGGCGAGCAGCGGCAGCTGGTGCGGCTGGTGCTCATCTCCGGGGCGTCCTCGCCGGACCCGCACGCCTGCGTGGTGATGCCGTCGCAGAAGTGCGCGCGCGCACACGGCGCGCAGGCGCTGCGGTTGTCACACGAGGGGCCGAAGCCGAAGGAGGCATTGGGCGCAAGGCAGTGCATGCCTGAGGCGCAGCGGCAGGCGAAGTTGACGTTGCTGGCGTTGGCAGCACAGACCTCGACGGCCCCACCAACATGGCACACTGAAGTGGGCGGGCATGTCGAGCACTCGAAGGCGGCGGCGCCCGCTGCGGCGGCGGCGGCGGCGGCGGCGGTGAGTGGACTTCTGAACGTGCCGGCGTGGCACTCGCAGTCCTCTGCGCTGCTTGTGCCGCGCGGCGCCGAGCTGTCGGCAGGACACTCGACGCGCTGCTCGCCGGCACAGAAACTGTCGGCGGGGCAGACGACGCAGACGAAGCCTGAAGGTGCGTCTGGCGCGCCGGCGCGGTAGAAGCCCGCGTCGCACTCGCATGCGGCAGGGGCCGCGGAGCCGACGCGGCCGAGGGTGCTGGAGTTTGCGGCGCACGCGCTCGCGAGCGCGCCGCCTGGACAGAAGTTGTTGACGGGGCACAGCGCGCAGGCGCCGGCGGGCGCGCCGGCGGAGAAGCCCCCGAAAAAGCCGGGAACGCAAACGCAGTCGGCGGGCGCGTTGCTGGCGGCGGGGGCCGAGGTGTTTGGAGGGCATGCGACGACGAGGTCCTGGGAGGGGCAGTAAGAGTCGGCGGGGCATGTGCCGAAGGTGGCCTCTGTGGAGAGCAGCGTCGGGCCTGAGACGATGTGCGATATCGGGGGCACGCCCTCGGCGGCGAGGCCGGCGTTGATGTTCTCGACGGTGAGGCCGGCGACAAGGTATGTGCCCTGCTCGAGGTCTGCGACGTCGAGCTCGGCGGCGACCACGACGCCCTCGGTGAGCAGGCGGCGCGCGCCGAGCGCGCGCGGTGCGCCTAGCAGGCGGCGGCGCGAGGTGGCTGTGGCCAGGGCGCGTACGACGCGTGCGGCGGGCGCGCAGGTCCGCCCAGCGCCCGCGCAGGCCGCGGTGCCCGCTGCGGCGAGGCCGCGGGCAAAGGCAGGCTCGGCGAGGCCGGCGGCGGGGTGTGGCCAGAAAAGCTCCAGCGCGACGCGTGCGCCTGAGCCGGCGAGGCGCACGAAGCCTGAAATGGCGATGCAGCCCTGTACGCCGAACGCGCGCGGCACGGCGCTCGAGTTTGGAGGGCACGGCACGCAGAGGCGCTGTCCGACGGCCGCGTGCAGCGCCAGGAAGTGCGCCGGGCCGCAGTCCTCGCAGGCAGCGGCGCCGAGCGCAGTGGAGAAGGCGCCAGGCGGGCAGAGCGCGCACGACGCGCCCTCGCCAAAGTATCCCCGCGCGCACACACAGGCCGCGCTGCTCGCGGCGCCGTCTCCGTCGGTAGTGGAGTTGGCGGGACACGCGGTGCACGCTGATGCCGCGCCGAGAGCGTACGCCCCGGGCGCACAGCGCGCGCAGGCAGCGTCTCCCGCGGGCTTGAAAGTGCCTGCGGCGCACGGCTCGCAGGGGAGGCCCGCGCCGGCGAAGGCGTGTCCAGAGTCGCAGGAGCAGTTCCCGGGCGCAATGCTCCCCGGCGCGCTTCCCGCATTCGCCGGGCACGCGACGCAGTCGAAGACCTCTCCGCCGTCCTCGGCGGGCCCGAGGCGCGAGAACGTGCGCGCTGGACACTGGACACAGGCGTCTTCGGGGCGCGCGCGCACGCCGCCGGGGAGCAGGAGTATCATCTCGGCGGGCGCAGGGCCAGTGCCGGCAGGACACGCGGCGCAGGGCGCGTTCCCGGGGGCGGGCTTGAATTTGCCGGCGACGCACGGGGCGCAGCTGAGGTTGCCCTCGAGCGCCAGCGCCTCGGCGAGCGAGAAGCCTGTGAACCCGGCGTCGAGGGCGGCCAGCGCGGCCGCGGCGCCAGCGCTGGCGCGGCGCTCGAAGCCCGTTGCACAGCGGCAGAGGCCGATTGTCTCGCGGAAGAGCGGGCTGTCGGGGTGGTCGACGGCGTCGGCGGCTTGCCCGTTGAAGGCGCCCAGGAACTCGATGGAGGTGTTTGCGTACTGCATGCACGGGCGGCAAAAGCGGCCCTCGCCGGTGCTCACGACGTAGGAGCCGACATCGCACAGCGCGCAGTCGGTGGCGCTCGCGCTCGCGGCGAGGGGTGTTACAAAGCCTTGCGGGCATGCCTGGCAGTGCGCGGCGGTAGGACTCGCCAACTCCGCCGCGGCGCTCTCGTCGAAGTCGCGGTAGTATCCAGGAAGGCACGTCGCCGTCAGCGTCGCCGTCGGGGTTCGGCAGGTGCAGCAGCTGGGGAAGCCCGCCCGCGTGTCGGAGCTGCCAGGCGTTGCGCGCGAAGCCGCCGCGGCAGCGGCACGCGCCCGGGCCGGAGCGCGCGGGCGCGACCTCGTGGGCGCCGCACGGCGTGCAGGCGGGGGCGCCCGGTCCTGCGTACGTGTCGGGCGGGCAGCCGAGACAGGCGCTCTGTCCGCTTGCTGGCTGATGCTCGCCAGGCGCGCAGGCGGCACAGACGCTTGCGCCCGCGAGCGCGGCGAAGCTGCCCGGCGCGCACGCGCCGCAGCGAAAGGCGGGGCAGCCGGCGCACTCCGGGTCGGCGTCCTCCCGCGCGTGCCCCGCGAGGCAGACGCAGGCATCTGCCGCGGCGGCGCCTTCTGGGCTCGCGCTGGCCGCAGGGCATGCGCGACAGGCGGTCGCGGCGGACTGTGGCTGGTACTCGCCAGCGGGGCACGGAAGACATGCCGACTGCGCGGGCAGCGCGCTGAAGGACCCCGCCGCGCACGGCGCTGCGGCGCTGCCTGGCGCCCCGAAGAATCCAGGCCGAGCGACGCAGTCGGCGAGCGCTGCCGCGCCCGCTGGAGCCTGTGTGTTAAGGGGGCACGCGCGACAGGCGGTCGCGCCGTGCTCGTCCTGGTAGTGGTCGGCAGGACACGACAGGCATGCATCTTGCCCGCGCAAAGGCTGATACGACCCGGGCGTGCAAAGCTGAGCCGCGGTCCCGGCGGAACCGAAGGCGCCGGGGGCGGCGACACACTCGGCGAGCGCGCCCGCGCCGGCGTCTGCGATCGTTAGCGTCGGACACTGTATGCAAGAGGCCGCGGCGCTCTCGGCGTACGTGTCGGGCAGACACGCTGCGCACGCGGCTGGCCCTGCGTCGGCCTTGGCAGAGCCAGCTGCACAGGCGGTGCAGGCGGCGCCCTGCGCGCCGAGCGCGCCCGCCGTGAAGCCCGGGATACAAGCGCAGCCTGCCTCAGAGGCGGCACCCGCCTCCGAGCGCGAGCCCTGTGGACACGCGACGCTGACATTGCCGCCGGGGCAGTAGAACCCGGGCGCGCACGCGGCGCACGCGCCGCCGGCGGCCCACGACGCGTTCTGCGCGAAGCCCGCGCGGCACACGCAGTCCTCGATGTCGTCGGAGCGGTTCTGGGAGTCGGAGTGCTCGGGGCAGCGCGCTAGCGCGTCGCGGAAGCAGTAGGTGCCCTCGGCGCACTCGCGGCACTGGAAGGGGTCCGCGGCCTCCAGGAGCAGGCGCGCGCTGCGCGCCGGGCTCTGCGCGGGCGCCGGGCTCTGCGCGGGCGCCGGGCTCCGCGCGGCCGCCGCGCCGCGCCCCGAGAAGCGCGTCGCGGCGCGCGCGCTGTCGTTGCCGCGGCGCTGCACGTGCAAGTGGACGCCGGCACGCGTGCGGTCGCGAGTAACGGATTCCGCCCCGACCAGCGCATTCCGCTTGCCGGTGCCTGCACGCCAGAAGCGGTCGACGAGGCCTGCGCGCGCCGGGCCCGCGAACACCAGCAGTGCGAGCACGGCGAGTGTATTGCGAAGAAAAATTGTACGCCTCATGAAAAGTGCTTCTCTTATACTGAAAAAGCTTTCGGCATAGGCTCTCTACGGCATACGTGTGTTTTATTAAAAATCGACAATGAGTGTCGTAAGTTAAGGAAGCAGGCGCGGCGCTATGGCGTAAGGCCGCCTGTGCTCTGCAGCGCCTGCTGTGAAGTCTTGATTTCTTGCAGCGTCTGGTTCGCGTCCCGCAGAATGATGTCTAACGCGCGGGCCTGTGCCTGGATGTCGAAGAGAGTGACGTTGGCTTGTGCCATCATGACACTGATCGCGCCAAGAGCGAGTGTAGCATCGTCGACAAGGAAGCCCGTACGATTTGCGAGCGAGTGCACGATGCGTACCTCCGCGTCGATGTTGTCGACTGTTGTATGGAGTCGCGGCATGAGATCGTCCATGTTGCCGTTGATGCTCTGTGTGGTGGAGTCGATGTTTGTGACAGTTGTTTGTATGCTCGGTAGAATGCGGTCGATGTCATTTACCTGCTCCTCGATAAAGTCCACGAGCGAGAACTTTTCATTAGCCTTTTCGATCAAGATGTGCGCGTCGTCTGCGACCGTGTAGGCCTTGTCCACGAGAGGCATCAAGTACAGGCTGCTCGCCCAGGCTGAAATCCCAAGAATGAAAATCAAGAGCAGCCATGTGATCCCGTGGCCAAATATCGAAGGACAAGTCTCGCGATCGACTTGCTTCGCGTTACTCGCCGGCTGCATGAATCGTCGAGCTTTAATATTAAAAAACGTCTCGCACAAACTGCTCTGTGGCAGTTAGTACATTTAGGTACAACAAAACGTGAGACTGTGAACGGTCGGCGCTGAGCACTGCGCATTCAGAGTTATAGTAATACTATAAAAGAGTTGGTCTTTGTATGGAGCTTAGCGTGCAAAATCCTTACACAGTACGATATAACCAGAACAAAGACTCTTCAGTAAACTCATACATAATTTCGGCGGACCTTGCAGGCTCGTACGACATCAAGTTAAACACTGGAATCACTGGGCCGGACGTCGCTGTGCTCCTGATGCTACTAGCTCAGATTGTTCAAGAACTCGACAGATCAGATGAACATGGAACATCTACGTCTATGCATAGTGAAAATATGACGAATTCCATAAAAATGCTTACAGACACAATCAAAGCACTTGAAAGTCCTACTAATGTAGGCAAGGCAATCTCTTCGAATCACCAAAAAATTGTGCAAATTGGGAAACAGATCCTCTCCGAAGTCAAAAACGGGATGAAACGAAGTAAACACAGTTATTTGGAGGATATGGGTCGACAAGCGGGAGAGACATTAGTGCATGGCATTCTCAACCCAAATGTTAAACTGGAGAGAAACCGAAAACGAAAATCCTATGAAATGTCGAAATTTTTAGGTCTACAACGCACTGTGTAGCCTTTACGAGCTCGTCGATGTCATCAATTATTATCTCTCTGTGAGAACAATAATACCCGTAATGTACGCTTCTATCAAAAACTCTTCAATGTGTCAACTTTTACATAATTATTGCGACGTGTACTTTAGCGCGCTAGGCGCCGAGGACTGTAGTGTTTGTTTATTTAAGATGCATTGGGTATGAAATTGTATTGGGACGAATTGGCAGACACGACGCAGGTGTATGTGTTGATATCCGAATACGTACACCTCAAGAACATCGAGGAGCTTGAGCGATTAGTGTTGCAGGGTGCCGCAGAGGTGATAGAAGACAAGCTTCTTCAGCGCGGCGTGATATGGGATCGCAACCACGAGTTCATGGGCTCTGAGCATCTGTACATCGACTCCGCTGTTTACCACGTGGAGACGTATGCGAGGGCGCGAAGACTCTCGAGTAAGGTGGTATACCTGTTGAGAAATGCGCCCAGTGCCCGCACACGGTTGGTTGCCCCAGTGTCAGCGACCGCCCCATCGCCTGCGAAAGACCCTATGATTCCCCTGGCGCTTTTCTGCTTAGCGCTGCTTGCCATGGCCTCGGTAGCTGTGGTGTTGGCTGGGCAATAGGCAGTTGCGGTCGCCACTCGTGATTTAAGAACTATTTATTTGCAATATATCCCAAAATCACGCGACAGCGTTGTCTCACAGCCAAAAACTTACTCGCGCCTCGCGTGGTGCATCGTGTAGTGCCTCGCGTCCATGCAGTGGCGAAAGCGCAAGCGCCCCGGCAAGCACGAGCATGTTGGACACGAGCACCACGAGCGCGAGGAGCATTGCTCTGCAGTGCTAAATACGCGCGCGGCCCCTGGCCGAGATGCCACGTCATCCCCGTGTCGCGCTGAATACCGCAGAAGCGCACCATCCCGCGTCCGCGCGCCCACGAAACGGCGCGTCCTCTTCTCCTGTGCCGTAGAAGTCGCTAAAGGCAAGGGTGTCGGGGAGCTCGGAGCCGGCGTCGGCGTTGGCGTCGGCGTCGGCGTCGGAGTCGCACAGGTCGAACGACGCCCTGGCTCGGTGCGTCGCGAAGGCGTCGAGTATGTTGCGCGCGGATTCCGCAATGGAGCAGTCGCCGCAGCCCTGCGTCCACGCGCCGAGCAGTGTCTCAAACGCACGCCCGTGGTCGATGTCGTCTCTGTACAGCATCTCGACGGCGAGGCTCTTGGCGCAGAGCACCTCGTCACAGGCAAGGTTCACGCTCTCCATTCGGATGAGTGTGTCTGACACAGGAGGCCAAACGTGTTTGGAAAGGTTTTGCTCTGATGCTAGATACGTCCGCCCGTGTCGTGTAGTAAAGTTTCAAACACACTTTTCATTTTTTTTTAATTTTTTAATGGAAAAATTAAAATATTCGAAAAAAAAACGAGATATATGGTTGAATTTTATTTTTTTTTATGTAAAAAGATGAGTAATTTAAACTTCGGAAGGCACATCCTACTAATATTTCCCGCGTTGCGGCTGTACGCGGAAGAAACGAGTGCTGATGTCCAACGTTGTTCGAGGTTTTCGACTCGACTCAATGGTGTGGGCCCTGGTGCACGCAAACACCCCAGGCAGCGTCGACGAGAGCGCTGAGCAGCTCGAGGAGCGCGTGGAGAGTATGCGCCGCAGCGCGGGCGGCGCCGACGCCATGGAGTACTGGGGAGTACAGCTGTTGCACCAGCAGCAGTGCGCAGTGCTGCCGCTGGACGCATGCGCGCTGGCGTTTGCGATGTCACAGCACGCGGCGCTCGGTGTAGACAGTAGCGCGGCGGGGCTCGGGGCCGACATATTGGAGAACATTTTCGAGCTTCTGCGCACGGAAGCGGCGGCGGTCGCGACGCGGACGCGCGAGGCGCGTTTTGCGCTCTGGGCATACTGCATCACTCCATGGACGAGCACAGTGGCGCGTGCGCGCGCCGAGATGCGAGTTGTGCACTTTTTGGAGGCGCGTGCAGTGGACCAGGCGCACTTTGCGCGGACACATGCGGCGTTTGTGGAGGGACGCGGCGAATGTGGCTGTAGGCGCTGCATCTCTGTGCGCCATTCACTGGCAGTGCGCCCGCGAGCGGTCAAGTGTGTTGCTCGTGCCTGACGGCGCGTGTGGCGATTGATAATAAACGTCTGCGACTTTTAATCGGCACTTGTCTTGAACGCACTTGCCGCAGCGGCGCAATGTCTTTGAAGGCGGCTAGGCGTGCGATATATAGCGTGCACACAGCATGTCCGTGGCGCTGGTGACAAACGTGCTCGACACGCTCTCCACGTACATTGTGGTTTTCCTGCTGGTCGTGGTGCTATACCCCCTCTTCAACGCGCAGCTGCTTGGGGCGCTCTAGGGCGGACGACAGTCTGTGACGGCGTCCTAGAAGTCCATGCACAGCAGCAGGTACTCAGCCTGCTGCGGCCGTGGCAGCACGAGGAAGCCGAGCTTACGGTACATCTCGAGGAGACACTCGTGGCTGCGGTCGCGCTTCTCGTCGACGTGAAGCTCGAGCCACACTGCCTCGTTGCGCGCGGCGTCGCGCTTGACGCGCGCGAGCAAGCGCGCGGCGAGGCCCTGGCGGCGGTGTGCTGGCAGCACCGAAAGCGCACGCACGTTCCAAACGGGGCGATCGGTCCCGCGGAAGTCGCAATCGACACTGTACGTGAAGACGCATGCCACGGTGCGGTTCTGGAAAGTGGCTGTGTAGAGACGCCCCTTGTCGCGGAATAACGCGGAGTAGTCGCGGTCCCCGTGAGCGGCCCTGAGGAGGAGCTCGAGCTCGGCGCGCGCCGCAGAGTCCAGCGCGCGCGGACACTGTATTTTGAGGGCGTAGCAGAGGCGACAGCGCAGGCGGCGATAGGCGCCTCTCATGAGTTCGAGTGCCGCGGCGAGCGCGTGCTGCGACGCGGCGACGAGGGGCGCGAGCATCGGCCGCGGTTTGAGCGCTGAAACGAGTGACGAAGACTGTAAATCAAGAGAAAAAAAATGAGATAAAGTTAAAAAAGGCAGTAAAGAACTACGAGAGAACTTAAGGGACAAGAAAGAACGAAGATCTATGCCGAGTGTGGCGCGCAGGGGTGGGCGCAAAATGCTGCGGGTGCGCGCGGTGGTGCTGCGGGTTCTGGACAGCAGCGCGCGCAGCAAGGGGCGCTGGCGCGGGGACACTTGCGGCGCGGTGAGCTTCGTGGCGCAGTTTGAGGACACGAACAGCGTGCTGTCGTGCACACTGCAAGACCGGCTGCAGGCGGACTTGGTGGTGCCCGGGCGCGCGCTTGCGCTGAGCGTGGTGGGCGTGCGCGAGGACGGGTGCTCGCTGCTCGTGGACGTGGAGGACGGGCCGCGCGGGACGCCTGCGTGCATCGCGCAGGTGAACGAGTTCGCGGCGGCGGCGGCGCGGCTGGAGGCAGCGCGGCTCGCGAGCGCGCCGCGGAAGCGGCAGTGCTTCGCAGGGATGTAGGCGCAAGCGGAACACCTAAAGGCCAAGTTGAAATTCATTGAGGATAAATACGTTCCCATTGATTGACCGTCAGCACAAACTCGCGCAAACGCGTGGACGATCGCAGCGCGATGAAGCTCGCCGTCGTCACAGCCGACGGGGACACGGTGATCCGCTTCTGCGCAGACGACGCCGACGTGCTGGCGGAGATCTCGCTGCTGAGCCGGCGCGTGGTCGCGGGCCGCGCAGCGCTGGCGCTCGCGCCGGCGCCGCAGGGCGCGCGGCTGCTGGCGCTGGCGGAGGCGGCGGCGCCGGCGGCGGCAGAGGCGACAGAGGCGGCAGAGGCGGCAGAGGCGGCAGAGGCGGCAGAGGCGGCAGGGGCGGCAGGGGCGGCGCCGGCGCCGCCCCTGCCGCCCCTGCCGCCTCTGCCGCCTCTGCCGCATCTGCCGCCGCCGGCGCCGGCGGCGGCAGATGCGGCAGAGGCGGCAGAGGCGGCGCCACAGGCGCTAGCGGAGCCGGGGCTGGCGGAGGGCGCCGACGCGCTGCCCGACGGGCTACTCGACACAATCGCGCACGCAGCGGCGCCCGGCGCAGAGGTCGCGCGCGTCGTCGTCTCGCTTGGGGAGCACATGCCGCTGCTGAAGCCCGCGGAGACCCCGCGCTGCACCAACCTCTGCGGGAAGATGGCGCACTACGCGAACTCGGGCATCTACAAGGACGGGGTGCGTCCGTACGTGCGGCGCACGCGGAGCCTCTTCGGCGCGTTCACGTGCGTGTACACGAAGCACGCCAACTTCCACACCGGCTCCGCGCGCTCCTCAACGCTCTTCCGCGGGGGGACGAGCACCGAGCGCATCAAGCACGCAATCGCACACATCTTCGCCGAGAGCGTCGTGCACAGCGTGCTCGTGCACAACTGCGTCTTCACCGGGAACCTCGGCGTGCCCGTGAGCCGCAGCAACGGCGCGGTGCAGCGCGGGCTCGAGGCCGCCTTTGGGTGCCAGGCGCAGCCGCTCATGGCGATCGACGAGCAGATGTTCGCGGTGAGCCTGCTCCTCAAGGACTTCCGCGCGCCGCTCGTCGAGGTCGCCCCCGGAGACTGCCCGGTGGCGAGCGTGCGCATCAACATCTGCCGCACCGGGGTACTCAACATCTTCATGGCAGCGCCCGGGGGCGTCGACGCGCGCACGCACCTCGACGAGACGCTGCTGCCCGTTGCGCACCGGCTCTTCGCGGTGATCGCGCGGGTGGTCTGAGGCTGCGTTGTTGGTATTTAAGAGAGGTTATCGAATAATGTACGGTGGAAGCAAAACAAACGTAGAAAGTGAAAAACGAACATTGGAACCATATATAGACGGCATAGGAAAGGTAAGACTTGTGTTTCATCACAAATTAAACTCTATAAAGTCTTACCTTATGTACTCGGAAAATGAAGAATATCTTGGGTATGCTAGAAAACACTCAGACGGGTCGTGGAGATTTGATCATTATCCCGCTATAGTGATCCGCAAGACAAGCAATTCTCCATACGCCGTAAACATTACTGGATGCTGACTTCCAGCAGATTGCGGTTACACTTTTGAGTGTTTAAATGAATAGATCAACATACACCATGAGATTGTATGACTATTTCCGTTCTATAATAAAAAAACTGTATAGTCTTTTGCATGTACTAATTCCCAAACTCCATGTGGAACATAGACTTTAGCTTCACGCGCACTTGTTCAATTTTTGCCTGTTCTATTGCACTCCAAAAAGGCGTCCTCCGCACGTTTTCCACCCCCTTTTCTATCGAGACGAATTGAATGAACGGAACTGGCGCTCCTGTCCCGTGGTGAATGTCATGTTTCACTCCCGAGACGTTGCAAAAAACGACCTCTTTAAAGTTATTCATGAGCATCTCCTGCATGGAGACATCGCTTTCTATGAAGAGCCGCGACTGCTTGAACGCCGGGGCTAAAACTCTGGTCACTCGCACCTCGATTTCTGGGCGCGAGTTCAAATCGCGCGGCATCAGCTGGAACTCGTAACGTAGCACGTACTGCACATCGGTCCAGCTGACTCCCGGGAACCAGAAACGCATCGTCGAATGCGACTCCACCGCAAAGCTTGTCGCCGTGTGAGCGCAGATGAATTCCTGTAGGTCCAGAGGCAAAGAGTCCAACGGGAACAGTGTGTCGACGACGTCCGGATGCGAGCTGTGCTGCATGCCTGCGAAGGGTACATATAAACAGAAGCTGTGAAGCTCGCTGTTACGCGCGTCCCGCGCGCAGCGCGGAACCGCGCTGGCCTCCCTTGGCGTATATTAGATCGCGCGGGCATGGGTTCATCGAGCTGCGATAAGGCGCTGCTTGTCTCGATGGCGTCGCTGCAGCGTAATGTGATGCTGGCGGTCTTCGGCATGAACGCGACGGACCGCACGCACTTGGCGGAGATCTCCATCGAGATGAGTCTCCGTGAGATCACGCAGGCCGAGGACTCAACGCGCGAGCAGCTCGCGAAGCTTGTCAAGGTCGTGCGCGAGCGCGACGTGAAGCGGCAGCGCGCGCAGCTCACGGCGGACCTCATGAAGAGCCGCAAGCTGCGGAACGACCTGTGCATGCTCGAGAACAAGAAAGCGGGCATGCAGATGCAGATGGACAAGTTGCGCGAGTCGAAGCTCAACATGCAGATGCTGGAGTCGATGAAGCACACGAACCAGGCGCTCCAGAACCTCGGCTTCAAGATCAGCGACGCGGACGCCATCATGGAGGACCTGGAGGAGAGCAACCGCGACGCGCGGGACATGCAGTCCACGCTCTCCTCCAACTTCAGCGACGACGAGTACTTCTCGCAGACGGACCTCGAGGCCGAGCTCGCGCTGATGCTCGGCGACGACGCGCTGGTCGCGACGCGCACGCACGCGGACGCGCCAGCGCAGCGCGCGCCCGAGGCCCCGTCGCAGCCGGCCGTGCTTGTGCACATGCCGCAGGTCGCGGTGAGCATGGGCGACGGGTCCGACGACCCGCCCCCCGGCGCACCCGAGGCGCCAGCCGAAGAGCGCGCGCAGGCCCCCGCGGAAGCGCGCGCGCAGGCGCCAGCAGAAGCGCGCGCACAGGCGCAAGGACTCGTGGCGCCCGCCTCCAGCATGGGCGCGCCGAAGAAAACGCGCGCGCGCGGCGCGCGCGCGGCGCAGGAGGCGGCGCCTCCTGTGGCGCCGGGCACAGACGCCGCCGACGCCGCCGTCAGTACCGCCGACGCCGCCGCCAACGCCGACGCCGCCACCGACTCCGCCGAGCTCGAGCCGGAGCCCGAGCCCGCGCGCGCCTAGCACGCTAGCGCGCGCGTCCAAGCTGCGTTCGCGTATATCGCGCGCCCGCGGCATGCGCTGGCTGCTCCCCGCCGTGCTTGTGCTCTGCGCCATGCTGCACGCGCACGCGCTTCCGACCTTTATCACCAAGTTCCTGCTTCCGGAAAACACCGACGCACAGCCCGTGGTCACGCAGAAGGTGCAAGAGTACATTCAGGACCTCGCGCAGCGCCAGGCTATTCAGTTGGGAAACTGGACGCTGCAGGTGGCGATGCAGGCTGTCGAGCCCTAAACTAGCATTCAGTCGAACTAAATAATAAAAATTTATTAATGTTTTGAAAAATGATTTCCGGCTATGCATACTGGTACATACTTTTCAATTGAATAATATGAGTTGAACGCGATATAAAAGACCTTCTATAAATGCTCAGTGTCAGGGGGTGTGGTATCGAACAATCCCTTGATAAGAGCCGTAGGGCTCAGAATCAGTACTTTGTCAATTTAAGTGACAATGGGAGCTTGGAACTTAGGCCAGTGATTATGAATACATGTGTTACATTGGTAAAAGACAGCTTGAACATTGCAGAATTCGAAGACAACGAAGACACGCCAGCGTTAGCTGTTGCAAGATACAAAGAAGTAGAGACGTTGGGTAAAATTCTGAAAAATTTGACCAGAAAATACAAAATGATTCAAAAAGAACCATCTAAAGCACTATGTCGATTCCTATTTTCTTCTAAACTTGCGCAGATTGACAAGAAAACAAGTGACCCGCTTCTGCCCTTCTTGCGCGATGACGAGTATTACGACAGGAGCATATGCTATGAACTTAACGACGACCCCGCATACGCACGCCTGGTCTGTAAAAAATTATGCATCGCTAGCAGAGATGCAGTCATACGATTAAAAAAAGTAAAGGAAACCCCATCGCTATCTATGGTTGATATTACACAATATAATGGGAAATGGATGGTTTCGTGGGGAAAAGAGAGTATCATCATCGAGGACCGGTTGTTAAAAAGGCTGCAGAATATGTATTGTTCTACATTCAAAATGACAGACACTGCTCTGTTGGACCAAAATTTCAACAGACGACTCTTTTGTCTATTGATACGCTATCAGTCATTGGGTGGTCAAGATAATATGACAACAAAAGGGGGTTGTTTTCATGAAGCGTCAAAGTTATTCTCATCAGTCACATGGTCTGCTTTCACAGACTTGAAAGTAACAAAGGAGTGCACAGCATCCCCTTTCAACAGCAGCGCAACTACATTTTGGTCTGCATTTGCTGACACTGACTGTTTCTTTGGCAGCAAAGGTAACTTCTTTGATGCAAGTGACACAGAATTACGTGAAGGAGGCTCGTTTATGGCGGATGGCCCTCCTGTAGAAGAAACCCTGGAACTTCTTGAAAGACGCATCCATGCAATCCTCGGACGAAACACAAATCCTACATCCTTCGTAGTTGGTTATCCACCCTGGAGGGATATGGACTGCTGGAAAAACCTAAAACAAAGCAAGTATCTTGTTTTTCATTTGGACAATTGTACAGTAGATCATTTTGGCCACATGTCTTTGTTTATATTACAGAACGAAAACGGAAAAAAACAATGGCCTGTGACTGAAGCAATTCAAATGAAACTGATAAGTTCATTGGGTACCAAGTATAATTAAATTTCAGCTTCTATTTTTAACTAGTTCTAGAATATTTATTCAATATTTTTAAGGAGTCATCAAAGGGGGGTCGCAATGGACTGACAAAAAAATGCGTACACAACTTTTTTTAAATCATCCATATATATATATAATAAAAAAATATTACGTATCCTCGGGCAAGTGATCATTGTATTCCCGATTTTCTTGTTCATACTCTTCTTCACGCTCTCCTTCTTGTTCACGCTCTTCTTTACGCTCTTCTTTACGCTCTCCTTTGTTCTTGTCATTTTCATTTCGATCTGCATACCAGGATGCTTCATCAAACTTCATCTCTCTAATACGATTATGACTTGACCCATCACGTTTGCCTTGTTTTTGATATATATCTTCAAGAGATAACATGTTTTTTACAGTAAGCCAGCAAGGCGGTTTTGTATTACTGCTCAAAAATAGCTGGAAAAACGTTTCCACATTCTGTGTAGGTTTCAAGTCTTCTATATTTTGAAGTATTTCAGCACGTTTCAATTTTAAATTTTCAAACATTATCATCATATCAGAACTAGTTACCCATTCAGGAAGTATTTTTTTTAAAGCAAAATCGCCTTCCTTATTGGTCATGAAAGCTTGTCCTTTTTTAAATTCTTCTTTCCATTCTTGAAATAAAATTCTTAGCGTTGTTCCATATTGTTCTCCATATTGTTCTTCTTCTTTAGAATAATTTTTAATTTCTATATAAATCGAATTTAAATTATTCATTATTGAACTAATATTATTGAATTTTATTTCCAATTCATCTCGTTCTTCTAATATTTTATTGTTAATTAATCCTTCTAAGTGAATCGTTTCTATGTATCTTCTTCTGATGTTTCGGTGTGCAATTTTCATAACTGGTAATGCCATTAATTTTTCAATTTCTCGCTCATAATTATAATTTAACTCTTCAATTTCTTCTTGATATAATAAAACTCTAAAATTCTGCTTTTCTTCTTCAATTGCTTTTCTAAGTTTATTTAATTTTGTGTTATATTCCAATTTAGCATTATTTATTAATATTTCTTTGTCTTGCACTGTTGTTTGTCTTAAATCTTCTACATGTTCTTTCAAATCTCCTAATTCATCAAAAGTTGCATCACACCCCCAGCATTTATACATTTTTTCTGATCTTTTTTCATCTTGTACCTTAGGAACAGGTTTGTGTTTGTAAGTAATAAAAGTTGGTTCGGGAGGCGTAAATTTATATGATGATTCATCCTGTTCTGGTGCAGGTGTTAAAGATAATTTTTCTGTCCATGCACTTGGTACTTTTGATGTACTTGTTATATCAGTTGAATTTAAAATTGCTTCACTCAATTGATTGTGTACTAAAACTCCATTTTCAGCTTCAACTAACAATAGTGACTGTCTACGCTTATTCTGTGGTAATTCATTTTTAACTAAATCCATATCCCAAAAAGTACTGTCATAATCTTCCAACATATTTTCAACCTTCAAATCATTTAGATTCTTAGTTTCTTCGCAAGTAGTATGGATTTCTTTTTGATTCAATCTTTCAATAGAATTTGTTGACTCATATGTATCAATCAATTCATCAACTTTTGTCCTTAAATCACGAAAAATTGATTCTTCAATTTCATCTATATTTATCTGAATTTTTCTTATTTTCTCGTCATTTGATTGGTCATTGTGTCTATCCCTATTTTTTTGAAGCTTTTGAAGTTCTCTTCTTAATTGTAATGTACTTGTTTGTAAATTAGAATTTAATTGATGCTCTAATAATGATATATCATAGTAAAAACTTTGTTTTGCTTGTTCAATCCAATTACTGATTTTTATCTTTTGTTCTCGGTTTGGAATAAACTTCAAGTCTTGCAGTTCTCGGAATATGGAATTTTCTTCATTCTCAAAAAGGTGTATATCATCCTCAATTCCAACTTGTAAAATGTATGGATTAGCAACAGTTTTTTTTTCTAGACCATGTTCAAAAGCAGTACTTGATATTTTTACAAGTGGTTTGACTTTATTTGGAAGAGTCAAGTCTAATGCTGAAATGCGCATTAGCTTAATTTCTTTGTCTCTTTTTTGTGCAGAATTTGATTTCCTCACAAAAATTGCAGAGGGAATGATATTTACAAAACTTTCTCCAAAATACCCATAAATCGGGACTGTGTTCATAAGATTTTTCCAATAAGATCCAGAAATTATTTCACATGCCCGAGTAAGTATTGGAAAATGTGGGTCGTCAAACATTTTGACTGAGGAATTTTTTCTCATTTCTCCTTGAAATTTGAAGAAAGCTTGTTGTGTCACAAGCAATTGTTTTTCGAAAGAAAGTCTGAATTTTTTAAGTTTGACAACTTGTTTATCAGAAACATCAACATATGTAAAACTATCATGTGATCCATACCATGAATTTTTAATTATTGTTAGATAATCTTCATGTGTAAGGTTTTCCAAAGCTAAAATTGAGTCTCTACACGACACTTGTTGTTTCTGTATATTTGTATATGTGCATAATGACATTCCATTTTCTTTTCTTACAGGATGTAACAAATGATAGAATGGTCCGTGTTCATATTGGCAGAAATAAAACAATCCAGTCCAATCACTCGTCCATTCCATTAAAACAATGTTTTGTCCTAATCGATCAAGAGTGTACACTATCTGTGTACATACCCTGTCGCAGTCTAAAATATATTTATAAAACCTATGATCCCAGTTGTTCATTTTGTCTCTGTAAAAATATATTTCAGCCATTAGACACATTCTCAGCAGCTCTTGCTTTTCTGACAATGTTTTTTTGAAAGGAAATTCTCGAAGAAGACATCTAATGATAACTGGATGCATGTGTGTAACACTTCGTAACAAAGCATGTGCTGTATCTCTGAGATTTTTCCATTCACAGTCCATATTTTGAGTACCTGTCACATTAATCACATGACACCATGTCCTCTCCTGATCCAATATAGAAGTCAGTTCATATGTCGTGTGTTTCACAAATGATCCATCTTTGAATGCACACTCATAGATTAATTTCTTTACAAAATGATTACAAAAGTCTTTGACATTCTTACTGACTTCATACATAACATTTTTTTCGTTTTCAGTTAATCCAGATTCAGCAATCGAAATATTCCATAGTGGACAGATTAAAGTGTCGTGAACGCTATTGTACTTTGGTATATTATTTGCAGAATTGTCTAATACCACTTCATGTTCATTGATTTGTTTATTATCAAGAGGCGTTGGTAGATGACTTGCATCAGTACTTGATTGGGATAAAACTGGTATATGTTGTGTTGGAAGTTTATCGAGAGTCATGTAACATTCTGAATTTGTCACCATATACGGATTTTTGTCTTTTTTGTGTAGTACCCTGCTGCTCATGCTTGGTGATTCGTATATACATCTATCTCATAAACATGCAACTTAAATAAAATCTAAATAATTTTTTTTTACAGTTTAATATACACGATCTATTACACATTCTCAGCCTAACTCATCTCTTTCTTCGTTACTAAATCCATCGTCTCCAGTTGTTACTGAAGCAAACAGCTGACATACAAGCAGAAGTAATGGAAATAGAGAACCAGCTGCGGCAGCAACGAGGGCAAATGCATACGCAAGCAGGAGGAACGCCACTAGCACGTACGGAACTAGCATGTACATGCTTAAAAACGCGCATATGCGGTGTGCGGAGATTTCCGAGGACCCTGGCTGGCGCTCGAACATGGCCTCGCGGCGGTTAAGCGCACGTACGAATGGCTCCGTGTCGGTGATCCTGGTGAGGTATCTGGCGGCCTCGCGAACGCCGTCGGCTGGGAGGCCACCGACCTCTGCAACGAGCCAGGCGGCGACGTCGGAGGCCGACGTGTATGCGAAGGGGGGCTCGCGGCATGACAGGAGACACTCGGGCGGGGGGTAGTCCTGCTCGACGAAGCAGCGGGCGTAGGTGGGGATGGAGCCGTCGAACACGGTGGTGAAGCCGTCGCGGAGGAGCTCGTAGCAGAGCGCGGCGTCCGCGTCGAGCGCGCCCTGGCACTCGCGCGTGGGGCGCTTAAGCTGGCTGGGGACGGTCAGGGAGAGCGGGAAGACGGAGTAGACGGCGGTTGTGATGTCGCTCCAGAGACAGACGGGGAGCATGGGGACGCAGGTCCATGCGTAGCCGTAGCAGAGGTAGAAGAGGGCGAGGACGAAGAGCGGGGCGGCGAGGGCGACGAGGAGGCCGAGGCCGAAGACGCTGAGGGCGACGTAGACGGCGAGGATGTAGACGGCGAGGACGAGGAGGCCGTGGTGGAGGGGGACACGCGGCCGGCTGCAGGTCTGGACGGCCTCGTAATCGCAGCGGAGGGTGTCCTCGAGGGCGCGGACGACCGCGTAGAAGAGGTCGTAGGCGACATCGGGGCCGAGGCCGAGGCGCTCGAAGACGAAGGCAACGGCGCGGGCGGCGGCGAGGGCGACAGGGTCGAGGCCGGGGGGCGTGAAGGAGATGTTGCGGCGGGCGTCGGCGGAGAGCTCTGGAGAGGGCGCGACGCGGGGCCAGGCGTCGCGGAGGAGCGGGGCGGGTGCGGCCTCGAGGGCGGCGCGCTCGGGGCCGAGGGTGCGCCAGCCGCGGAGGGTGCCGTTGGCGGCGCGGACGCCGACGCGCCAGAGCTCGACG
>Ga0255113_1000143_pt1 | contig 20540 bp, 12 predicted proteins | sample Law_Yuk_RepC_8h_FD_188473 | JGI IMG/M metagenome (GOLD analysis project Ga0255113, IMG submission 188473) | Freshwater microbial communities from St. Lawrence River, New York, United States - Law_Yuk_RepC_8h | ecosystem: Environmental > Aquatic > Freshwater > River | place: USA: New York... | reverse complement strand
AGCTCGGGAGCCGGCCATGATTTCATTGAAACGCAACTGGATCGGCTGGGAGAACATCGTGGTCTGCCCGGGGACGGTCCGCTCCAGGAGTTCGGACATGAGTTCGACGAGCCTTGCCTTATTGATGGGCGAACCACCTTCACGGCGCCACGTGTCGCGGGGTTTCAACTTCACATAACTATCCGCGACGTTCGGCCCCATCGGATCGCTGGCGATCTCGGCGGTACCGATGCGCGCGAAGACATGGTCGACCTCCGGAAACTTGGCACGAAGGAGGATCTCCGCGCGCTTCTGCAGGTCCACCGAGGAGGCCAGATCTAGGCTAGAGGCTCGGACGAACTGGATGCTGATGGAACCTTCGTCGAGCTGCGGGATGAAATCGGCCCCGAGACGCGTGTAGCCGACGGCGGCTGCGAGGGCCGCGAGTGAAGTGGCGACGACGGCCGCGGTCCGATGGGCGAAGCACCATCCAAGCATCGCCGAGAAGACCGACTTGAGACGGCGGATCAGGCCACCTTCCTCGGCATGACCTTCAGCCCGAAGCCAGAAAGAAGCCAGGGCAGGCATGACGGTCAGGGCGACGAGCGCGGAAGCCGCCAAGGCGACCACGACGGCCGCGGCCATGGGCTTGAACATCTTCCCTTCGATACCCTCGAGGGCGAAGATCGGCACATAGACCAAGGTGATCACGGTCACGCCAAGGAACATCGGGCCGGCGACCTCACCCGCGGCAGCCGACAACTCGGTCGTACGCTCATCTTCGGACAGGGGTCGTCCGAGGGCCCGGACACGCTCCTCAAGCCGTCGCAGGAAATTCTCCACCATCACCACGGAACCGTCGACGATGAGGCCGAAGTCGATCGCGCCCAGACTCATCAGGTTGGCACTGGCCTTGGAAGCGGCCATGCCGGTGAGCAGGAGAAGGAACGAGAGGGGGATCGCCAAGGCGACGAGCAAAGCGGCCCGCCAATGCCCCAGCAACACCAGCAGGACGACCACGACGATCAACGCCCCTTCGAAGAGGTTCGTCTCGACGGTCCGGATGGTCGCGCCGACGAGGTCGGAGCGGTCGTAGAGCACGGTAAGCTTCACGCCCTCCGGCAGGTGGGTACCGATGGCGGCGAGCTTCTCGACCGCGCGTTTCGAGACTTCGCGGGAGTTCTCACCGGCTAGCATGATGGCGGCGCCGACGACGGCCTCCTGCCCGTCGACGGTGGCCGCACCCATGCGGGAGGCGTTGCCGACCGAAACGCGGGCGACGTCACCCACGGTCACGGCGGGACCGAGGCCGGCGGGGCGAAGCGGTATACCAGCGATATCCTGGGCGGTCCGCACGCGAGTGTCAGCGCGGACCGTGAAGGCCTCGCCGCCGAGCGTGACGACACCGCCCCCGGCGTTCTCGGTGTTACGACGGACGGCCCTGAGCAGTTCTGACATGGGTACGCCTGACTTGGCAAGCTTGGCGAGGTCGGGTTCGACGAGCATCTGGCGCTCGTGCCCGCCGATGACGTTGACGTCCGCCAGTCCCGGCGTGGAACGGAGCGCCGGGCGCACGCGCGTGTCATGCAACAGGCGCAAATCACGTAGGCGCGTGGACTCGTCGGCCGGCGCCTTGGCATCGGCGGCGTAGCCGATCGAGTAATAGACGATTTCCCCGAGTCCGGTGCTGATCGGCGCCATCACGGGTACGGCACCCGGCGGCAGGTTGCCGGAGGCCTGCCCGATACGTTCGGTCACGAGCTGGCGGGCGCGGAAGATATCGGTACCATCCGCAAAGATGAGCGTGACCTGCGAGAGCCCGGTCTTGGAGAGCGAACGGAACTCGACCAAGCCCGGTAGGCCTGAGAGCTCGGATTCGAGCGGGATGGTGACGCGCGACTCCGCCTCGTCGGCGGCGTAGGAAGGCAAGGCGGTGTTGATCTGCACCTGCGGGCCGGTGATGTCGGGCATGGCATCGATCGGGACGCGCGTGGCGGACCAGGCTCCGAGCAGGCAGAGCAACAGGGCGCAGGTGAGCACGACCGCGCGGCGGCGGATGGACCAGCGAGCGAGGGCTGCGATCATCTCAGTGGCCGTCGGCGCAGCCGACGCCTCCCTTGATGGCCTGGAGTTCTGCGAGCCAGAGGCCCCACACGCCCGCGATGGCGATCACGTCGCCCTCGAGCAGACCGTCGGCGACCTGGATCGAGCCGTCAGACTCGACGCCTGGCTTCACCTCGGTGCGCAACCAGCGCTGGCCGTTCTGGACGAATACGAAGGCCCCCTCGGAGTTCCGGAGCAACGCCTGGACCGGCACCAGGACACGGTCGGCCTTGGCCTGAGCCTCGGCCTTACGCAGACCGATGAACTCGATCGCCTCCGCGCTGAGCAGGAGCCCCTGCCCTTTCTTGAACTCGGCGGCCTTGGCCGGAGGAGCGGCACCCTCGGATTGACCCGAAGCCGCCTGCTTGCCGCAGCCGACCAGTGCGACGACCAGGAGGATGGAAATGGAGGTCTTCATCGGTTCGCGATGGGATTGAAGGGAACGCCGCTCAGTTCACGTAGGTGGAAACCAGCCTCGACGGCCTGCTCCTGGATGAGCAAGGCGGAGTCGACGGCCTCGAGGTAACCGGCTTGGGCGTCCATGAAGAGCTGAAGAGACAAGGCCCCGGCACGGAAGTGAGACTCGGCGAGCTTAGCAGCCTCGGCGAATCGTACCGCCGGATCGTCCTTATGCATCCGCAACTGGTCGATCTTGGAGGCGTAGGACAGCCAGGTCTGGCCAAGGTCTTTCTCGACGTCGCGCCAGGCCGCGGAGATGGCAGCTTCAGACTGCCGCTTACGTTCGTTCGCCGAGCGCTCGGCGGAACCGGCACGGCCGCTCACCGGCAGCGGGATATCGAAGCGAAGGCCCACGATGGTCTCTCGCCCACCCACGCGATCCTGCGAGACGTAAGGCCCGGCGGTGAAACCCGGCACACTGTCGGAGCGCGCGAGGTCGGACTGCAGGGTCAACTGCTCCGACTCGAGCACTTGCATGCGGTAGGAGAAGTTGCCCTGACGGGCAGCAGCGAGGAGCTCCTCGAGCTTAGGGGCATCCTTCAGCGCGAGCATCGGAGCCTTGACGGCGAGCGGAGCGAGCGAAGGCGCGCCGCGCAGCTGGTTCATCTCCAGCAAGGCCTGCTGTAGCGCCAGGCGCGCCTCCTCGGCACGGCGACGTGCGACGACCTCGGCGGCCTCGACCGATCGCAGTTCTATGGTCGGGGCGGGACCGGAAGGATCGCGTCCGACCAAGGCCTTGCGTAGGCCGGCGAAACGCTCCGCGACTTCTTCGCAAGCCTGGGCGCGCAGTTGGGCACGTGACAGTCGGTAAGCGAGTACCGTGGCCTTAGCCTCGAGCGCCTGCTCGAAACGGCCCAAACCGAGCTTAGCAACCTCGATCTGGCGGTCGGCGATGGCCCGACGGAGACGCAGTCGCTCCGGCCACTCGAAGGTATGGCTCAGCGACGCCGTCCAGACCTGACCTTCATCCAAGAAAGCACCACCCGCATCACGCAGGCGCTTGCGGCCCACTTCAAGAGAAAGCACCGGATCGGGGTTGGATGAGGCAGCCGAAGCCGACTCGCGTTCGGCCGCTAGGGCGGCGACATAGGCTTGGCGCTCGGGGTTAGACTCGACCGCTTGGCGGACGAGTTCAATGACGTCGACGTGGGCCGGCGGCGGCGTCTCAGCAGCAGGGAGCAAGACGGGAAGCAGGAGGACAGGAAGTAGGAGTCGGGAGATGGTCATGGATTTGGATGCATACGGGTGGAGACCCAGGGTGCCCCCTTGGACGACGGCATAATGATGCGTCACCCCCTACGGCCGTCGCGGTCGCAGGGATGAAGGGCGGACAAGCCGCCTACCAAGGACCGGATCAGACCCGCAGGCACATCGTCCCCGCCCTCAAGGCAGGCGGACGACAAGCAAACGAACGAGAAATGAAAACGGGGCGAGCCGTCTCGGCGGCACATTGTTCGCCATAAGCGAAAACCGGAACCAACAAGGGGGCACCCACCAAGACATTGGCGGGCGGAATCAAGGCCGCCGGCGAATCAGCAAGCGCGGCTAGGCCGGAAGGGACTAGGCAATCCGAACAATCATCGGGCTGAGCGCAAACTTCGCCAGCGTGTTCGCAATCGGCCGAAACATCATCGCAGGCGCAATGCTCGACCGCAAAGACACCGACCGTCGCGAACAGTAGCAAGGCGAGGCAGGCGAAGAGTCTGGATTGGGCGGCTACCACTACGTTCAGAGTTCGTGCGGCCAGACCGAAGTCAAGCGAGGAAAGGCCTTTCGGGCGCGCCATGGCGCTGGGCGTCACCGATGGTCATAGTTCTTGGTCATACCCGGACCGGCCCACCCGATCTTTGGTAGAGTTTTTGGTAACATCGGGCCAATCAGACCTAGCCGAAGCCCCCTTTCAGGCCCGCTCCTGATTCGTAAAGCACGCAAAATCCGTTAGTTCGGATTTTGCGGCTAAAAAGTGGCGGAGAGGATGGGATTCGAAGTCAGACTTTGCGTCTGCATGTCGTTGACCTTCAACGACTGAGATTTTTTGCGGACAGTTTGCGGACAAATTAACTGCCAACTCTGCTAATTTACCCAGCCGATTTTAGCGCGCAAGAATAATTGTCACGCCGAACTCGCCAACAGATCGAGGCGTAACCTGTCTCTCGCTGACGCTACACGCCGCTCGACCGCCTTGGCGGTAAGCCCCAAGGCCTCGCCTGCCTCTTGATGCGACAGGCCGGAATACGCCGTCAGGATCAAGGGTTCGCGCAGGCCTTCCGGCAATCGCTGCACCGCGGCCTTTACCAAGGCGGCGCGCTCATCGACGTCAGCGTAATCTTCCACGGCGCCTTCTGGAATGTCGGGAGTAAGGCCGGTGAACCTTGCCAGCCGACGCAGCCAGCTGCGCCGTCGGTTCCTGGCCAGGTTGATCGCGATCCCGAAGATCCAGGTGGAAACATTTCCGCCGGTGAAACGCTCGGAGGTCCGCCATGCCGTCGCTAACGCCTCGGTGGCGATCTCCTCTGCGTCGGCCGCGTCGGGAAGCAGGCGATAGAGGTAGCCGCGGACGCGAGGATTCAGCTCATCAAAGAGCACCCGCCATCCAGCCTGGTCGTCTTTCGCAGGTAGGCCGTTCATCGGGCCTTGTGGTGTCCGTCGACGCCCGGAGCGCCCTCATGGGACAGGGCCTCGACCTGCGGAAGGATGAGCGCGAAGTAGGCCTTCCCCTTCTCGGGCGGCATGCAGCCGGCAATCGCGAGCACGTGCTCGCGACGGGAACGCTCGCAGCGACCGAGGGCGGCATCGAGGCCCGCCTTGGACTCGGGGCCCGGTTTCGCGTCCATGGCAAGCTTGGCCTGCCTCACCGCCTCGCAGTGAACCTCGCACTCCTTCTCGAACTCGCCCTGAAGCGCGGCGATCCGGCTGATGGTGGCGTCATCGAGCCCGAACTCGGCGCGCAACCACGCCGCCTCCGAACGCTGTTCGCACGCCGCGGCCATCCTGAAATCCCGGGTCGCCCACCAACCCAGAAACCCGGCCAGAAGCGAGAGGACCAGCGCGGTGATCAGGAGCCGCCCCCTCATCGCGAGGAAGCCTCCACGATCGTACGCGCATGAAGCTTGGCCATCTGCTGCGAGTCCTGGGTATTGGCACGCCAACCGGCCAAGCTCCCGACTAGGAACACCGCCAAGGCGCCAGCCGAAACACGGACCAGCGGGCTACGCCGAGGCCCCCTGAGGATATTACGGGAGAAACCCTCTTCGCGCCGGGGGGAGACCTGCCAAGCGGACATCAACTTGTCGATGGGGTCGTTGCTCATATTTGTTATTTAATGTCCGGACACCCCGGTGTCCCCCCTAAAGCCATTCGGGTGACCATAAAAAGAAGCCGGGGGGAACCGGGGGATGCGCACATTGATAGGTATGCGGATCAACACGGCACAGCCAATTAACCGGGTATCGTCGTGGGGCCTCCTCATGATCGCGATCGTCCTGGGAGCCCCCGCTCAGGCCTGCGAGATCTGCCGGCAGGCCTTTGTCGCCGCGATGGAAGCCGCACCGAAGGCTTCAGCCCTGCACCCCGCCGCCCGCGTCGTCGAATATAAGCTGACCATCGCCGAACAGACGCTGAGCCCGGCCGGTACGCCCGCCCAGGTGCTTACGATCAACGGCGGCACACCCGGCCCGGTCCTCCGCTTCCGCGAAGGCGATGTGGCCCGCATCACGGTCACGAATGGTCTATCCGATGACACCACCTCGATCCATTGGCACGGCCTGCTAGTCCCGAACATCGAAGACGGCGTTCCTGGCGTGACCACCCCCATCATCGCCGCTGGTAAGTCCCGCACGTTCGAATTCCTCATCCGTCAGCACGGCACCTACTGGTATCACAGCCATACCGGCCACCAACTGCAACGCGGGGTCCTCGGCTCCATCGTCATCGAGCCGAAGACGCCAACCATCCGTGCCGACCACGACCAAGTCGTGGTGCTGGGCGACTGGACGAACGAGCATCCCTCCGAGGTCCAACGCACCCTCCTCCGCATGAGCGACTGGTACTCGTTCCGCAAGGGCACGGCCCAGTCTCTGCTCGGCGCCTATCAAGCCGGCAAGCTCGGCGAATACCTCGACCGCGAGAAAGCCCTCGTGCCGCCGATGGACCTCTCCGACGTCGCCTACGACGCGTTCCTGATGAACGGGCAGCGCCGCCTGCAACTCCCCGGCAAGCCTGGTGAGACGGTCCGCGTCCGCATCATCAACGCCGGCGCGAGCACTTATTTCTACCTCGGTGCGGCTTCCGGCCCGTTGAAGATCGTCTCCGCCGATGGCCAAGACGTCGTCCCCTTCGAGCAAAAGCTCCTCCTGATGGGTCCGGCCGAGACCTATGACTTGCTGATGACGATTCCCGCCGACGGCTCCTGGGAGCTGCGCGCCGACGCCCAAGACGGCAGCGGTGCGGTCTCCGCCTGGCTCGGCGATGGCTCCGCCCACGCCGCCACCCCGCCACCCGCGCCAGCACGCTACGGGATGAGCGCCTACCTGACTTCAATTCTTGACCAGCTCGACCCCGAGCCCGGTGCCAAGGAATCCGAAAGGCCGCTCTCGCCCTACGCCAAGCTCCGCTCAGCCACTCCGCACCCCGTTGCGACGTCGCACCGCGAACTAACCCTCAAACTAACGGGAGACATGATTCGCTACGCGTGGAGCTTCGATGGCCTCGACCCGCACGAAGCCGAGTCCATCAAGGTCAAGGAAGGCGAATCCCTCCGCGTGCGTCTGGTGAATAACACGATGATGCACCACCCGATTCACCTCCACGGGCATTTTTTCAGGCTCGTCGACGCAAACGATAAGGACCCGGCCACCTCCCCGCTGAAGCACACGGTCGACGTACCGCCGATGAGCGTGCGCACGATCGAGTTCACGGCCAACGAAGGTCAAGGCGACTGGCTCATCCACTGCCACCTGCTCTACCATCATCTCACCGGCATGATCCGCACCATTCGCGTGACGACCGCCGATGGTGCCGAGCCGCCCCACCCCCCCGGAAAGCATGTGATGCCGACGGTCTACGCCTGGGGGCAGGCCAGTTTCACCACGGCCTCGGCCGCGGGCTTCGCGACGATTCAATCGGGCCGGGATAACTTCAATGTCAGTTGGATGGAAGGCATGCGCCACGATGACGGCCACGAACGCGAACTGAGCTACTCCCGCTACGTTGATACCCGCCTGTCCCTCATCGCCGGCTATCGCTTCGACAACATGGACGGCGGCCGCGACGGCCCTTTCGCCGGTGCCTCCTTCCGTCTGCCTTACTTCATCGACCTGAGCCTGACCCACCAATCCGGTGGCGAGACCCGAGCCATGCTGATGAAGAGCCTCCAGCTGACCGATCGCCTCGCCCTCGATCTTAGCTATCGTAACGGTCGCCAGACCGGCGTCACCACTTCCGCTGACCTCCGCTATCTGCTCACGAAGCAACTCTCGCTCACGGCGGGATATAATTCAGACTTCGGTGCAGGGTTCGGTCTCCTCACCCGCTTTTAGTCCCAACCATAAAAAAACATGAAATCGCTCCTCACCACCACCCTGCTGGCCGTCCTCGCCTGCATCCCGACGTTCGGCGTCGAAACCTCCGTCAAACCCTATCCCCTCGACAAGTGTATCGTCTCGGACGAGAAACTCGGTGTCGAGGGCAAGCCCGTCGTCTTCATCCACGAGGGACAGGAGATCAAGCTCTGCTGCCAGGACTGCCGCAAGGACTTCGACGCTAACCCGGCCAAGTACCTGGCCAAGCTGCCCAAGGTGGAAGCACCCAAGGCAGAGCCCAAGAAAGCGGGGATGGACCATAAGATGCTGTGCGCGTGCTGCGCCGGCGACGCGAAGGCCGCCGACGGCAAGGCGGCCGGACATGACCATGGCTCCGCGGCCAAGCAGGACGACAAGGAAAAGCCCAAGGACTATTCGAGCGAGGCCAAGGAGGCCAAGCCGCACGACCACGACCATACCGCCGCCACCAAGCCCGCCGAGGAGAAGAAGACCGACGGCCCCGCCAAGCCCTACCCTCTGAAGAACTGCATCGTCTCCGACAACGACCTAGACTCGATGGGCGAACAGGCTTCGTTCGTCTACCAAGGCCAAACGATCAAGGTTTGCTGCAAGCCCTGCATCGCGAAGTTCGAGAAGAATCCAGCCAAGTACCTGAAAAAGCTCGAAGGCAAATAAGCCTTCCGAAGCCCCGCAGAAGCGGGGCTTTTTATTGGGCAAGACCGCGACCTGTCCTCGCCTCCGATGCGTATCAGGGTATGCTTACCTGATGAACGATGCTCCGACCTCCGAACAGCGCGACCCGGTTTGTGGCATGACGGTCGGTGCGGATTCTCCTTTGCGACATAGGCACGAGGGAACGACCTACCATTTCTGCAATCCGAGTTGCCTGAAGAAATTCCAGGCCGACCCGGCAAAGTATCTCGGCAGAGTCGCATCGGCCGAATCGGGTAACACTTGCTGCACGGTCGAACCGACGGATGAACTGACCTACTCCTGTCCGATGCACCCGGAGGTGACGCAGGCCGGCCCGGGCACCTGTCCGAAGTGCGGCATGTCCCTCGAAGCCGGCGTCCCCGACCTGGATCGACCAGATCCGGAACTGGCCGACTTCCGTCGCCGCTTCTGGGTCACCCTGCCTTTCACGCTCGTCCTGGCCGCAATCGAGATGTTCGGACACTCGCTGGCGTTCCTGCCTCACGCCGCCCTGCCGTGGGTCGAACTCATCCTGGCGCTACCGGTCGTCGTCTGGGGCGGTCATACGCTCTTCGCCCGTTTCAAAGCCTCGATCCAACAGCGCAGCTTCAACATGTGGACGCTCATCGGCCTCGGGGCCGGCGCGGCCTTCGGCTACAGCCTAGCGGCGACCTTACTGCCAGATTGGTTCCCTGCCTCCTTCCGTGAGATGGGCCGTCTCTCGGTCTACTACGAAGCAGCGGCCGAAATCGTCAGCCTCACCCTGCTCGGCCAGATCCTCGAACTGCGCGCCCGCGCTAGCACCTCCGGGGCGCTAGCCGCTTTGCTCGGCCTAGCCCCGAAGACGGCCTGTCGCGTCCATGCCGACGGGCAGGAAGAAATCATCCCGCTCGGCCATATCCGCGTCGGCGACCAGGTGCGCGTGCGTCCGGGCGAGAAGATTCCGGTCGACGGCATCATTCTCTCCGGCGGCAGCGCGGTCGACGAATCGATGCTGACCGGCGAACCTTTCCCGGTCGTCAAGCATCCCGGCGACAAGGTGACGGGCGCCACTTTGAATATCGACGGTAGTTTCGTCCTCCGCGCCGAGAAGGTCGGCGCCGACACGATGCTCTCCCAGATTGTTCAGATGGTCGTAGACGCCCGTCGCTCGAAGGCCCCGATGCAGAAGATGGCCGATGTCGTCGCGGGTTATTTCGTGGTGATCGTCGTGAGCATCGCCCTGATTACGTTCTTCGCCTGGGGGCTCCTGGGCGCCGAGCGCGGCTGGGTCTTCGGCCTGATCAACGCCGTCTCAGTCCTGATCATCGCCTGCCCTTGCGTGCTCGGGCTGGCCACGCCTATGTCCATTCTGATCGCTACCGGACGCGGCGCTGCCCATGGCATCCTCTTCCGCGACGCGGCGGCAATCGAGACGCTCCAGAAGGTCGACACGTTGGTCATCGACAAGACCGGTACGCTGACCGAAGGAAAGCCTCGCCTGACGCTGATCCTTCCCTCGGAAGGCTTCACCGCCGACGAAGTCATGCGTCTGGCGGCCTCGCTCGAACTCGGCAGCGAACACCCTTTGGCTTCGGCCTTGGTGAACGCCGCGAAAGAACGCGGCCTAGACCTACGGGAGACCACCGACTTCCGGGCTGTGACCGGCCAAGGCGTCCGGGGACGTCTCGACGGGCGTGAACTCGTGCTCGGCAACGCCACCCTGCTCCGCTCCTTCGGCGCAGACCCCGGCCCGCTCGCGACCCAGGCCGAGACGCATCGCCGCACCGGCGCTAGTGTGCTGTTCCTAGCCATCGACGGACGTACCGCCGGCGCGCTGGTCGCCGCAGACAACCTCAAGCCTTCGACGGTCCAGGCCTTGAGGGAGATCCGGGCGGCCGGACTTCGCATCATCATGGCGACCGGTGACGCCGAGGCGACCGCCCAAGCCATCGGCCGCGAGCTCGGCCTCGACGAGATTCACGGCGATGCCACCCCGGGCGACAAGTTGAAGCTGGTCGCCCGCCTCCGCGCCGAAGGTCGCATCGTCGCAATGGCCGGCGACGGCATCAACGACGCTCCTGCGCTCGCCCAGGCCCACGTCGGCATCGCGATGGGCGACGGCACCGACGTGGCCATCCGCAACGCACAGGTGACCTTGGTCAAGGGCGACCTTCGCGGCATCGCCCAAGCCTGCGCCCTCTCCCGGGAGACCGTAGCCAACATGCGCCAGAACCTCGGCTTCGCCCTCGGCTACAACGCCCTAGGCATCCCGCTGGCCGCCGGCGCCTTCTATCCCCTAACCGGATGGACGCTTTCGCCTATGATCGCGGCAGCAGCCATGAGCCTTAGTTGCGTCTCCCTCATTACTAACGCCCTCCGCCTACGCCACCGCAAGGCCTGAAGCCTCTAGCGCAAGGTCGTAATCCTCCTGGCTGTGGAGGTCTCATCCACCTACTAGCTTCATCAACAAGATGAAGAACCATGGCCCATAGCCCATTCGATGAAGCTCAGAGACGACATGAATGAAGGCCATTGCTAGCTAGTGTTGAAATCTTGCGGACAGTTTGCGGACAACTTATTGACCAACTCCGCAAATCCTGCCTAACACTGCTAATAACTAGCCCGTGTTCTCCTAGTTATAAGCAAGGAAACGCAAGTAAAGTGGCGGAGAGGATGGGATTCGAAATCCCCTTTTACCGTCTTTTTCATTGGTTTTATGGCCTTAAACCGACTTTGCGTCTGCTTGCCGCAGCCACTGTTGTCATGGTTATCTCAGCACAGAAAACCTAATCCCGCAAAAGGCCACCGCAAGAAAAATGTCAATCCGCGAGGAAGTTCCGCCGCCACAGTGAGACTTCATGTGCGAGATGAGACCTCAACCAACTCCACTAACCACAGTCCGCGATGCCTGCATTTAGAATGAGTGAGCCGCTCCAACACAATAACGGACTCCGCTGGACCAACAAACCGTGACTACCCCATTAGAGAGGCTTAACCCACATTCCACCATCTCACATCCTTCATTTCTTCGAATACGGAATCAAATCCGTAAAGAATGCCCACCCCTGCCTGCTGCAAAGCCTCACCTAGTTTGCTGACGGCTAAGGAAATCTCTTGCGTGTCGTTTGCCAACATCTCGCCCATGCTACTTTGGCTGCCTGGACTGGTCTTTCTGAGAAATAGAACGAATGAATAATCCTCGCCAAGGGCTATTCTTCCAAAAGACATCGAGACTTCTCCGTCCCGTTGTCCATGGGAAACAGTAATTCGGACCTTATTTGATTCAAATGTGAGTTTATCTTCGGATTTGGAAACGCAGTTGAATCCAAAGGAATTCATAAAAGTCCATCTCTTTAGGACGATGTCGCTGAAGGACATCCTTTGAGGCTGCATCCGACTCATGGTTGCCAGAGGTTGGTGTTGGGGTCAAATGTCCATCCATTGTCGCGCAGAAGCTGTCTTTCGCGATCCAGGAATCCACCTCCCTTGGCAGGGGAAACATCCCTAATTGGCTTCCCTTCATTAATTGCATCCTGAAGTGCTTTGGCATTCTGGTTCCAGCGTTCGGGTCCAGGAGGAAGCGGAGGGAGATTCAAGGTCCGATCGCCAGGTCTCCAGCCAGTGTCCTTTTCCAAGTCCTCTAGCTTGCCTATGATCAAGCCTCCCGCGTCCTCCGGACACGGGCACTTCTTGGCCTCCTCGACGGCCTTGAGTTTACGGCCCGTTTCCTGTGCTTTATTAGCGACCTCGACGCTTTCCTTGGCGGCGGTCTTCCCCGCGGCCTGCGCCGTCCGGCCTTCGGCGGCGAGCAGTGCCGATCCGGACGGACGCAGCGGTCCGGCGCCAGGCGGAAGCGTCAAGGCCTCCAGCGACTCAGCCAGTCCGTTTTGGTTGGCCCTCTGTGCGGCCATGGTTGCGGCGGTAACTGGGCCTGCAGCCCTGGCGGTCCACAGGACGGCTCCTGCTTCTACGGCCAGTCCTAACGTATAAACGGTCGCGCAAACTCCTGCCGTAATCGCAACACCCTGCCCCACGCCCTCCCAGTACTGGCGGCTAGCGAGGACAGCGTAGATACTGCCCACCCCGTAGGCGCCTTTATAATAAGGGGAATCGTCCTGAGCGTCGACTGATGCCTGATTATTCCATCCATCATTGAATCCAAGCAACTGGTCGTCGATAGGTCCCTCCCCCCACACATCGAGCGCATCCGTCGGCCGATTGCCGAGGTAGGATCTGAGGTTGAGGTACCCACCCGCGAGCCCGATCGGATCCCTCGTCAACCAACCACCTAAGGAAGGGCTGTACTCGCGGAAGTGGTAATGCGTGAGCCCGGTGTCGGGGTCGACCTCCTGGGAGGCCCAGGCGAGCGGCAACGCGTCGTAGTCGGCGCGGCGCTCGTTGAGCGTGGCCGCGCGGAGCGAACCGGACGCGTCTCGGACCAAGGGGTTGCCCCAGGGGTCGAACGTCCTCCGCTGGAAATCACCATTGACCCCCGCGAGGGCCAATACGTTGCCGAGAGTGTCCGCGGCAACGGCCTTCCAGGAAGACGCATCCTTCAACACGGCGAGGACGCCGCGGGCGCCACCGGCGCCCTCGAGCGTCCCGGAAGCATCCGGGCCGCGCATGAAGCGCCAGCTCTTGGCGGAGCCGCCTACGAAGGAGGTCTCGATGCCGAGAGGCAGCCTGCCGATAAAATCCCTCTCGGTCGTGCTGAACGCCGTCCACTGTCCGCCGACGTAGGTTTCCACCATCGTGCGCACGCGGCGGCCGAGGGCGTCGTAGGCGTGCACCGACCTGCGGGATCCTTCGGAGGGAGCGGAGGGCTCGGAGGACAGCAGCAGGCCGTCGCAGGAGTAGGTGTGGTTCCAGCCGTCAAGCGAGGTGACGCGGCCCAAGAGGTCGTTGACGACGGGACGGCCGCGGGCCTGCGAGGTCTCGCCGGCGGCGTTGCTCGACCAAGCACCGGAGGACAGGAGATCGGAATGCGTCGCCCTCAGCCCCGAAAGATCGTACCCCGTGGCTACGGAGGCGGAGCCGCCGCCGAGCTCCTGGGCGCCGAGGAGCTCGCGGGTGCCGAGGTCGCGGGAGAACGACCAACCCTTGCCGGACTGGTCGACCTGGGTGAGCGGGGCGCCCTCGGGATCGAGGGTGCGCAGCAGGCCGGCCTGGGCGCCGGAGGATGAGGTGGCGGCGACCTCCAAGGGTCGGCCGGCGTCGTCGCGGTGCAGGTCGGTGCGCAGGACGTCGGAACCGCCGGCGCGGGCGAGGCGCCAGGACTCGAGGCCGGAGCGGTCGTAGGAAACGTAGGCGTCGGCCTGACCGGGGACGGCGACGGTGGTGAGGCGGCCGGCGGCGTCGTAGGCGAAGGTCTGGGCGATGCCCGGGGCGGAGAACGACGCCAAGCGTCCGTCGGCGTCGCGGGAGGCGGACACGGTACGGCCGTCGCGGGACTCGGCGGCGACGCGGCCGAAGGGATCGTAGGACCAGGCGAGGGCGACGCCGCCGCGGGCGGCGGCGGAGGGACGGCCGGAGGCGTCGTAGGACCAGGACTCGGCGAGGCCTGGGCCGGAGCGCGAGACGACGCGGGAGAGCATGTCGTAGGCGTAGGCCGAGGTGGTGCCGTCCTCGTGGACGACGGCGGTGACGCGGCCGAGGAGATCGACGGTGGAGCTGGCGGAGGCGCCATCGGGGCGGGTGCGCAGGACGGGACGGTTGGCGGCGTCGTAGCCGTAGGCGGTGGCGCGGCCTTCGCCGTCGGTGGTGGAGGTCGCGAGTCCGCGGGCGTCGTAGGCGGTGCGTTCGGTGCGCACGCGGGCGTCGGCGGAGCGGGTGACGGAGGAGGAAAGCGTCCGTCCGTCGGCGTCGTAGGCGTAGGTGGTGACGTCGCCGGCGGGGCCGGTGGAGGAAACCACGCGGCCGCGGGCGTCGTAGACGGAGGAGGCGGTGTTGCCCAAGGCGTCGGAGGACGAGAGGACGCGGCCGAGGACGTCGAGGGTGCGGGTGCTGGCGCGGCCTTCCGCGTCGAGCGAGGAGAGGAGCGAACCGGCGGCGTCGTAGGCGGCGGTGGCGGCGTTGCCGAGCGCGTCGGCGGAGCGGCGGACGGAGCCGTTGGCGTCGGCCCAGGCGGCGGCGGTGCCGAGGGCGTCGCTCACGCGGGTGCGCACGAGGCCTTGGTCGGCGTCGACCAAGGTGACGCGCAGCGCGGAAACGGAACCATCCTGGGCGAGGAGCGCGGAGGCGAGGGGACGGCCGAGGCCGTCGGCCAGGGCGGCCTCGCGGACGCCGTCGGGGCGGGTGACGAGGACGGCGGAGCCCATGCCCTGCTGGAGGACGGCGCCCTTGGCGGAAGCGGCGGAGACGAGCGCCGCCAGGCGCGCGTCGGTGGCCGGCGAATCGACGTAGTCGGTGACGGTGACGAGGCCCTGCGCGGGCGAGGTGGCGTGGGGGACGGAGGTCGGGGATACGGCCGGCGGGGCGACGAGCCAGCGGGTGGAGCGCACGGGGCGGCCGCGGGAGTCGTAGCTGGTGGTCGTGGCGGAGAGCGTCCGGTCCGACGGCAGGGAAATCGACGCGGTGACGGAGGAGGCGGTGCCGCGGGAGGAGGCGAAGAGGCCGGAGGCGGAGCGCACGGCGGCCTGGAGGACGGGCTCGCCGGTGGGCAGGTAGTGGGCGACGACGCCGTCGCCGTCGGCGTCGAGCTTCAGGAGCGGGCGGGCGCAGCAGAGGTGCCAGACGGTGGAGGCGACGTTGCCCAGGGGGTCGGTGACGGAGGCCTGCCTGCCGTCGACGGTGTACGCGAAGGACGAGGCGTTGCCGCGGCGGTCGGTGGCGGCGGCGACGAGGCCGCGGGCGTCGTAGGAGACGGATCGGGCGGCGGCGGGTTCGCCGGCGACGGCGGGCGGGAGGTCGGCGGTGACGCGGCCGTCGGCGTCGAGGGTGAGCGAGGAGGCGGCGCCGAGGGCGTCGACGGAACCGACGAGGCGTCCGCGGTCGTCGCGCACGAAGGCGGTGCGGGCGCCGCGGGGATCGGTGACGGCGAGGTCGCGGCCTTCCTGGTCGGGCTCATGGTCGGTGATGGCGAGGTCGGCCGAGCGGGAGAGGGCGAGCACGGCGGCGCCATCCGCGGGGTTGCCGGCGGCGCCGGCGACGAGTTCGCGGACCTCGCGCAGGGCGGCAAGGCCGCGGGGGTAGGCGGGACGCATGACTGTAGCAAAGCTCACAACTATCGCCTGTCCACCCTCAAGAGTCGTGTGTTTTATAATATTTCGTTAAAGACTCGTTGTCCTAATGAGGGCCTTAACGTCAGGTTGGATGTCGAATGGGGGGTGTTACCGAGCGGGAATTAAATGCCAAAAAGTGCGAAAAATTAGTAAAACATTACCGCTCGGTAATAAAACTTTGCAATTTTAGGCTTTGGGGGTGTATTGTTACCGCTCGGTAATACATCCCGCTGACATTGCTGATTATGAAGTACTCTCCAAAGAATATCGGGGAAATCGTGCACACGGCGAGGAAGAGCCTCGGCGTCACGCAGAAGGCGCTGGCCCTGACCTCGGGTACAGGCCTGCGCTTCATCATAGATTTGGAGAAGGGGAAGCCCACCTGCCAAATCGGAAAGGCGCTGACCGTCCTGAATACCTTGGGCGTGAAGTTGGACGTCACCCCTCCGCCGGCTGCCTTACCTGCGCCTAAGGCTCGGCATAAGTTCAGGTCGACCGCTGGCGTCGTCCGATGAAGCGCGTCTTGGACGTCTACCTGGGAAGAGGGTTGGCCGGTCGGCTTACCCAGGATGGTCATGGTCTCGTTTCCTTCGAATACGACCCTAAGTGGCTCGCCGCCCCTGGATCCGCGCCGCTTTCCCATTCGATGCCGCTTCGCTCCGGCCCGTTCACCCGCAACGAGTGCGGGGCATTCTTCGCAGGCGTGCTGCCCGAGAGCGGCAAGCGAAGCTTGGTCGCCCGTAACCTCGGGGTGAGCGCCAGGAATGACTTCGCGCTGCTTGAGCGAATTGGCGGCGACTGCGCTGGTGCTGTGACCTTCATCGAATCAGGCAAACGGCTTCTTCCTGCGAAGGGCGACTACCGTCTGGTCGACGAGGCTGAACTCGAGAGGCTGCTCACGGAACTGCCACGCCGTCCTTTGATGGCGGGCGAGGCCGGCGTCCGTCTCTCGCTGGCGGGAGCCCAGGACAAGTTGGCCGTCCGCATCACGGAAGGAAAGGTCTACATCCCTTTGGATGGATCGCCCAGCTCGCACATCCTTAAGCCGGCCATCAAGGAGTACCCTGGTATCGTCCAGAACGAGGCATTTTGCATGAGGTTGGCCCGCGAGGTCGGATTGAGCGTCGCCCATGTCGAGGTCGGCAGGGTGGGGGACATCGATTACCTATGCGTTGAACGGTACGATAGGAGCACTGATGGCTCGGGCCTGCTGCGCGAACATCAGGAGGATTTCTGCCAGGCGCTGAACATCCAGCCTGACAGGAAGTATCAGGCCGAAGGAGGACCGTCGTTGAAGGCCTGCTTTGGCTTGCTGAGGGAGGCATGTCCTTCCCCGGTTGGCAATCTGCAGGCGATGCTGGATGCGGTCATCTTCAATTGCCTGATCGGCAACGATGACGCCCATGGGAAAAACTTTTCGCTTCTTTATGGGCGGACCGCTGAAGGCGGACGGACTGTCAGGTTGGCGCCGTTGTACGACCTGATCAGCACTGCCAGGTACGATAACCTTTCGAAGATCATGGCGATGAAGCTCGGTGGCGAATATGATTCCCTGAAACTTGGTAGGGCCCACTTCATCAAGTTCGCAGAGGAGGTCGGCTTGTCCAAGCCCTTCGTCTTGGATCGAGCCCTTGAATTGGCTTCGGTCACACTCAAGACCATCGACGTGGTTGCTAAGGCTTCACCTGATACCGGTGAAATCGCATTGGCCGTGGGTGAGCGTGCGCGCATGTTCTTGGCGCGTGTGTCGCATTGATGAACTGCGAGCACCCTTACTTGTCGACGACCTAGGCGGAGGTCGCGCTACTCTCGTGACAGGCAGCGTGCTCACGGCTTTAATCAGACGTCGTATTGACTAAGCCAAGGTCGCAATAATCACCAATTCAGTGAAGCATGGCAGACGCTCTCTCAGGCGTTGCTAAGAAACAGGATTCGGATGCCATCGCTAGGCGTATCCCTAAAAGGGGGCGGTTTATGTGTTCCAAAGGCATTGTCAGGAATGAGAGGGGCACTCTGATTCAGGATGCTAGCGCTGTTGGAATCCTTCAAATTCGTCCTTCTGGATGGGCAATCCGTCACTACCCTAGGTGGTTAGGCAGCTCCTTGAGCGACATATCAACTGGCTCTCTTTAGCGTGATCCGATCAGCACTAACGACTATCTCGCACAAGGCGTGGTTACCGCTTGACGTCGCTTTATAAGAGCGTGAAGCGCAGCAGGATACCGACAAGAACTGCCACGATGATGTAAGGGCCTCCTTCTTTGTCGCTGTTCCACCACCATTTAATTGTCAGCGCGACGAGTGCAATTAGTCCATGCCAAATGAATATGAAATAGGCATCGGATGGGTTTTCTATAATTCCAATGTTATACGCCGACGCACTCGTAAGTACAATTGGGTAGGCGAGTACGACTGTTCTTCTTAACTTTAAGTTATTTTTCCAAAAACTGGGTGCGACAGATGCTGGCCACCAGATTAGCATTAGCTGTATTGCTGAGAAGGTGCAACTTAGCGTCCTTTGATTTTCTATATCCCCCATTAACAGGTATAAGTTTAATCCGCTATAGTATGTGAGCGCAGTGCATTTAATGACTGCAATCGCGAAAAGTTTGGAACGCGAAGTTCCTGATTGGATTTCGTCTTCGCCCATATTGGTGTCCGTATTCTTCATCTTAGATCTTTCCTCCAAGGGTGCGGGATGTGCACTCGTTCAAACTCAACTGTTTCTTGTTTTTCTCCGGTAATGCAGTCGGGGTTGATCGATGAGACTAGGTTCTCCAGGTATACTGTCCATAGTTTGAATTGATCGTTTTCACGAAGCTTTTCTTCAGGCTGGCCGGGTTTTGCTAGGGCATAAGAGACAAACGGGCTTTTTGCTATGTCGTATGACTCTGTCCATATCGTTATGGTGTTTCCGTCCTCACTTATACCCCATCTGCGTGCCCCTATTAGGGGGTGGTCATCGAGGGTTATCGCTTCCAGCACGGCACCGTTTTCTGGGTTTTCTGGCTTTCTGTTTAGTTTTACGCGGATGTCATTATCTGCTATGCTGAAAACTGAACCTAATACGGCTTTTATCGTTCTTGCTTTGAATACGGCGTAGTCTTTTCCGCTTGTTCCTTCAGGGAATGCGCTTGCCGATACGCCGGTTATGAGCTCCGGACCATATTCTCTCATCGTTGGTTCCTGGACTTCTATTGGGTTTCTGTTTTCTGGTGAGCTCCAGTGAGAAAAATTCCTCAAAGAGTCCTTTAGGGATTTCAACATTTCATCCTTATTGCAGCATCTGCTGTTTTTTAGTGTTATGGTAATTGTGTTTTTAGTATGATCCCATCCTTGTTTGTCAACCTGTGCTCTTGTGTAGGCCAAAAGCCGATTTGGCTCGTACCATCTTGCGCTAAAATACCCCTCTCCCCATACATCCAGGGCATCCGCGGGCCTGTTGCCGAGGTAGCTCCGGAGGTTTAAATACCCGCCGGCGAGGCCGATGGGATCGCGGGTGAGCCAACCACCCAGGCTCGGGCTGTACTCGCGGAAGTGGTAGTGGGTGAGGCCTGTATCGGGATCATACTCCTCTGATGCCCAGGCAAGCGGGAGGGCGTCGTAGTCGGCGCGGCGCTCGTTGAGCGTGGCCGCGCGGAGCGAACCGGACGCGTCTCGGACCAAGGGGTTGCCCCACGGGTCGAACGTCCTCCGCTGGAAGTCACCGCTGACTCCTGCGAGGGCCAATACATTGCCGAGAGTATCGGCGGCGACGGCCTTCCAGGAGGAGGCGTCCTTCAACACGGCGAGGACGCCGCGGGCGCCACCGGCGCCTTCCAACGACCCGGAAGCATCCGGACCGCGGAGGAAGCGCCAGCTCTTCGAACTTCCATCCGCGAAGGAGGTCTCGATGCCCAGGGGGAGCCTGCCGAGGAAGTCCCTCTCGGACGTGCTGAACGCCGTCCACTGTCCGCCGACGTAGGTTTCCACCATCGTGCGCACGCGGCGGCCGAGGGCGTCGTAGGCGTGGGTGGAGCGGCGGGAACCTTCGGCGGGAGCGGAAGGCTCGGAGGACAGCAGCAGGCCGTCGCAGGAGTAGGTGTGGTTCCAGCCGTCAAGGGAGGTGACGCGGCCCAGGAGGTCGTTGACGACGGGACGTCCGCGGGCCTGCGAGGTCTCGCCGGCGGCGTTGGTGGACCAAGCACCGGAGGAGAGGAGGTCGGCATGGGACGCCCTCAACCCCGAAAGATCATACCCTGTCGAAATCGCCGCGGAGCCGCCGCCGAGCTCCTGGGCGCCGAGGAGCTCGCGGGTGCCGAGGTCGCGGGAGAACGACCAACCCTTGCCGGATTGGTCGACCTGGGTGAGCGGGGCGCCCTCGGGATCGAGGGTGCGCAGGAGGCCGGCCTGGGCGCCGGAGGAAGAGGTGGCGGCGACCTCCAAGGGGCGGCCGGCGGCGTCGCGGTGGAGGTCGGTGCGCAGCACGTCGGAACCGCCGGCGCGGGCGAGGCGCCAGGACTCGAGGCCGGAGCGGTCGTAGGAAACGTAGGCGTCGGCCTGACCGGGGACGGCGACGGTGGTG
>Ga0255113_1000130_pt1 | contig 21723 bp, 28 predicted proteins | sample Law_Yuk_RepC_8h_FD_188473 | JGI IMG/M metagenome (GOLD analysis project Ga0255113, IMG submission 188473) | Freshwater microbial communities from St. Lawrence River, New York, United States - Law_Yuk_RepC_8h | ecosystem: Environmental > Aquatic > Freshwater > River | place: USA: New York... | reverse complement strand
GCTCTTCGGACCTGCAACAAGGTCGAGCCGATGGGTGTTTGGCCTTTCCAGACCGTGTTTCAATGCTGGTCACCGATCACTTCGGATCAAGGTCACCGACGATCATCGCGGCGGATCACGCGATAAGCTCTCACTCCTCCGACCGTTCCAGAATGGTTAGGCCTCCCTAGGACAGGTCAGTCTTGCCGCGCATTTCTTTGCGTCTGTGTGCTCGATTTGCGTGCCGATGACCCTCATGATGAGAGAGCGATCATACGATACGAATTGGTAGCCACCGAAAAATAGGTTGTAAAGCGCAGACGATGGCCGTCCAAGCCTTGGAGGCAGCTTCCGCCAGCCCTTCCGGTGTTCTCCGCTGGCGCGGAAACGCCATTCAGGTTTCACACGGCAAAGCGTCAATTTGAGGCCTGTTCGGGGGACTTCTTGCCAGGTTGGCTTCTGCTGCGACGGCCCTCTCCGGCCGCACCATTATTCGCGAGTTGGGCATGAGGCGAGAGGAAGCGACAGAGGATGTCACTTCGCGCAAATTTCATCCATTTCGGCAGAGTTGGGCGCTATCGAGTAAATGTGGGCTGTCGAGGCCCTTCGCACAGCTTTGCGGCGCGTGTCGCGTTGCGTCTTCATAGCAGAGTGTTCGCAACCTTTGCCGCCAGTACCTTTCGGTTGGCCTTTGGACTAAGTTCTCTGGCATTCCAGAAGAAGACAGATCAAGCCTGTTCTTCTTGGTTCACAACGTCGCGGGCTGCATGGGATTGAGCTTCTCGTTTCTTGTCTGCCAAATGTTGCACGACACGAACCACAAAGCCGATGGTTCCCAAAAACACGATCGCGAGCGCGAAGCTCATGGGCGTTAGGCCCGAAAGCGGGCTGAGTTCTTTGTCGACGAAGAACATGCCAAGAATCAGTGCGAATGCCATCATCAAGAACACTCTGATTCTTTGGCATTGCGCGCAACTCTCGCGGCGCTTTCGAGAACTTTTGGGCGACGTGCGTCTTAGGAACATAGCGCCAACATGTGTTCAATCTCCGTCGCATCCACTGCAGTAACTAGCACGCTCGGTTTAGCGTGTCTTCCAAATGAACGACAGCCTGATGGGCGTAAACAATCGAGGTGTCTCGCAGCGCGTCATCAATCTGGTCCAAGATCGCAAGTAAAACCACCATCAACGGTATGTTATCTGCTGCCAAGGCCAAGCGTTTCAGCGCATTGATCTGATGAAGTGCGGGTGTGACTTCGTGCGGCCCCATCGTGTCTGGAGAAATAATGTCTCCTAGCGCCAGACGAATATGCGCCAACCGCAAAGCCATAGTGGCGACCGGATCAATCGGAAACTCACGCCAAACGGCTCTCTGACCTGACACTTGTGTTTCCATCGGCATTTCCATAGGATTATAGTTTCAAAAGACACGGAAAACGCGCCCAGACAATGTTTCCATCGTCCAAACCAGTTTCTCCCATGATGTCCCCGCCCCGGTCTTTGGGGGCATCTGCGCATTCAAGCGCTGTGTATCAGTCGATTGCATCTTCTATGCCAAGTGCAATCACTTCGGCTGATTACGTGCCGCGCGCCCTGACGCCGGTGGGTAAAGTCGAGTCTTTCAACATTAACGACCCAAGAATGCAGATCTATCATCCAGATCTGGCACCGTCAGCGCAGTCGACCGAAGCAAATCTGCTTGCGCGATCCATGATGCAGCAGTCTTACGCACAAAATGCCGCGGCCACCCGGTTGGCGCAAACCTCAAACGCAATGCGCGATGCGCCGAGGTTTTCCCGGACGCTTGACATCATGGCATGATTGCCGCGCGTTGGGTTTAAAGGCTGTCCAGGATTGAAACTTCGATATCCTGTATTCCGCGAAGCCAATCGCCATCCTCGATGTTGTCCCAGGTCCAACCCGCAGGTGCTGCGAGAGCTGGCTTGGCTCGGATCATGTAAACAAAGGGCTTAAACGACTTTACGGCCTGTTCTGCACTGTATTCGCATTCTTTGCTGCCATCCAATGCGCTGGAGAACAGCCCCTTAAACTTGCGGCTCTCCCCGCTGGGCAAGATCATCAGGCGATTGTAGGCAAACGAGTGGAGGATGACGTCAGCATCCTCAGAATTTGCCTCGATGATGGCGCGCAAGAAACCCTCAGCGGCTGAAAGCAGCATTGTATCTGGGATGGCTACGTACTTTTCAGACAGAATCTGCGCGTATTTCACGGCGAATGGTTCGATCGGCAGGCTGGAAGAGATAAAGCGGTTCCCGATAAGCGCACTCACAGCACCAAAAAGCCACTCGGGGCAATATCTCGACATCCGATCCTCCTACACTCTTGTTTCGACGTTCGCCGAACCAGAGGTAAGCATTACTTTATGCGTTTCCAAGCATCAATGAGTTCGTCGAGAAGCTTGATGCAAAGAGCCAAGCCCTGCGGCAGATCCTTTCGCTTAGAGTTCACAACTTGAAGTCGGCAATACTCATAGACCTGAAACAAATTTCGCGCGATTTCGCCGCCCTTGTCGATATCAAGGCTAGTCTGAAGAATGTAGATGGCAGTCAATGCCTTAGCCTTTGATTTTGCAAAATATTCTGCATCAATCACGTCTTGTGACAACAGATCAAGACTCTGACGCAGCGTCTGCAGCGTGACTTGAATGAGCTCGTGCGGATGCGTGAGGTTTTCGGCCTCGCGGAAAGTCGCCTCCGTGTAGGCCTTTTGAACAGCGACGAAACTCATGGATGCCTCCGACTTTTTTCTCTCTGATTCTCTTAACGCCACAAACACCAAGATGTTTACCCGCTGAGAATACAATTGGCCTCGACAGTCATGGCGCAGTGCTCGATTTCTGACCAGCGCTGAGCCATTGCGGTCTCCAAGCCGCCAAAGCTGTTCGGGGGCATGGGATGGGCTGAAGCATGTGGGCACCTGCGCAAGAACCTACGGCGGGAGGTGGCGCGCCCGAAAGATGTCGCTGTTTTCTGAAACTGGTGCTGAGCTTTGTTGAACGAATACGTGACTTCGACAGTTATTTCAAATTTGATACGGGCCTCACGGCACACGTTCCGCTCGCCTCGACGGCGCTTGATTGATCTGCATAACCCTCTTGCAAATCATGTATTGGGATGTGGCACCCATAGGTTTGACGGATGGCTTTTCTGCAGTTCTATGCGCTCGGATCATGGGTGTGAGACAGATTTTTGACCACTTTATTGGGGAGTCATTTTATTGACGCTGAGCATCGAATGGAACGTCGCTGTAGAACCGATTTCTTCGCTCTGTCTTGTGTGCGGGCGACCCAGATGCACATGAGGCCTTGATTCCTTGGTGGAATTTGAAAGTCGATACTGATCTTTCGCGTCAGACATAAGAATATTTCAGACTTGGTCCGCTTCTTGCCTTGTCCCAGCAAGACCCTGAGGAGGTGGCCGCATGACAAAAGTTATGATCGAGACAACTGGGCTGTCGATGGCTGTCAAATTGGCGGACCTCATCACCCGGCGCATGCTTCCTGTTACAGTGGAGACCGGGCTTACCGATAATGCCGAGCCTTCGCGTGGTGCGACACTGGTGTTCTCTCGAGCGTTTGAAACTCAGATCGGTGGGCAACAAGCACTGATTGAGCGCGCACGGAAGTTCTTGCCGCGCCTAGTGCTGGTTATTGCCGAGGGTGAGGCCAAATACTCAGTAACCCCGGAACTGGGCGGAAAAATTCTTCGGGTGCAGCTACCCGCAGGAAAAGATGATGCTCTGCAGTCTGCGCTGATGGTCGCAGATCTGATTTGTTCAGATCTCTCCAATATGATTGCTGCCGATGATACAACCGTTGCGCTTTCGGCCTTGGCATCCCGCGTTGCGCGCACCGATGTCACGGTTTTTGTCAACGGCCCGACCGGCACCGGCAAAGAGGTTCTTGCCCGTTTTGTTCACAACCAATCCAGCCGCGCAGCCAAACCCTTCGTCGCCATAAACTGTGCTGCCATTCCTGAGAACTTGCTTGAGGCGGTGCTTTTTGGCCATGAAAAAGGGGCTTTTACGGGAGCGGCTATCTCCAACAAGGGCATTTTTCGAGCGGCGGATGGCGGCACGCTTTTGTTGGATGAAATCTCAGAAATGCCGCTTGGCCTTCAATCAAAACTGCTGAGAGTCTTGCAGGAACGAATTGTGACCCCGCTTGGATCGCAGACGGAGGTTGCTGTCGACGTGCGGGTGATCGCAACATCGAACCGCAACATGTTCGAGCAAGTGCAGGCGCGGACTTTTCGGGAAGACCTCTATTACCGCTTGAATGTGTTTCCGCTTGAAACACGCGCCCTCGCGGATCGGCCCGATGACATCATCCCGTTGACCATCGCCCTTATACGACGCCACGCTGAGGATAAGCTTGCCCAGCCTTGGCTTGGAAACGACGCGATTGATCGGTTGTTGGCGCATGATTGGCCGGGCAATGTCCGCGAACTTGAGAATGTCGTTCAGCGCGCCTTGGTCTTACGAATTGGCGATAAAATCTGCGCTCAGGATATTGTTATTGATCGCCCGGTCCAGAGCAGGGTCGAGACACAGATCAAACACGCTCAAGCTTGGCTGGTGGGGTGAGGTGTAAAAAATGACAGCGATTGGTGGGCTGAAATTCCAAGTTGAGCAGACACATCTGCAGTCCTTGAACCGGGCTCGACAGCAGCTGGATAAAGCAACTGTTGAACCATCGACGACAGAAACGACTTTCTCAGACCGCTTAAGCTCTGGTTTGCGTGATGTTGCTGAGGCTCAGAATGCTGCGAGGGATCTGGCGACGGCGTATGAAACCGGTGCTGAGCAAGACCTGACAAAGGTGATGGTCGCACAGCAGGTTTCCAGCCTTGGGTTTCAACTGACGTTGAACCTGCGGAACAAGGCCCTCTCGGCCTATAAAGATATCATGAACATGCCGGTTTAACGGTAATGAATCGACGGTGGGGAAATGACGAATACGAGCGTGGTGACTTCAGACAAGGCGGGCCTAAAAAACGGAGGGGCGTTGACTCCCTCGGCGCGGTCCATGGTTGCCAGCGTGCGGACATTGACCGTGCAACCCAGCTTTCAGCGCGCATTTCCATCAATTGTGGCGCTGATTGTGGTCGTGGTCGGGCTGGTTGCTTACTTTCTCCTGCAACAACCCTCGCGCACTACGCTTTTTGCGTCGCTGTCAGAAGCTGACAAATCGCGCGTGGTCGAGACGCTTACCAACGCAGGCGTTGATGTGACGTTGGATCCTGCGACGGGTGAGGTGCTTGTTCCGTCGACCGATTATTACAGCTCGCGCATGACACTGGCGGCGCAAGGCTTGCCAGCCTCTGATCCCTCGGGGATGGATGAGTTGAACAACATGCCCATGGGCACATCGCGTTCCGTTGAGCAGGCGAAATTGAAGCACGCGCAGGAAATGGAATTGGCGCTGTCGATCAATGAGATTGCCTCAGTCGTGACGGCAAGGGTTCACTTGGCATTGCCTGACCGCACGGCCTTTGTGCGCAATCAACTGCCGCCCAAAGCGTCGGTTTTCCTGCAGCTTGGTTCGGGGCGGACATTGGATGAAAGCCAGGTTACGGCGATCATCAATCTGGTGTCGACCTCTGTATCAGGCATGGCCCGTGAAAACGTGACGATTGTTGACCAAAGTGGCCGGTTGCTGTCGCAGCCGTCTGATGATCCGGCTTTGCTGATCGGCGACACCCAGTTGCAATATCGGATGCGGCTGGAAAACATCTATCGTTCGCGGATCGAAAGCATTGTGACCCCGATCGTTGGGGCTGGGAATGTGACGGCTCAGGTCAATCTTGAAATCGACTTTACCCGCTCTGAGACCACGGAACAAAGTGTTGATCCAGAAAGCACTGCTATTTTGAGTGAGCAGAACACGCTGGATGTTTCGAGCAGCCCGGAGGCTAGAGGTATCCCCGGCGCTATCGCAAATACGGCTCCTACAGAGGCGACTTTGACGACTGAGCAGCAGGGCGCGGTGGAAGGTGCAGCGGCCGAGAAGAACGAAGCCCGTTCTTCGTCCGAGGTTAAGAACTATGAAGTCAGCCGCAAAGTTGAAACAACAACATCGCCGTCGAACCAGATCGTACGGATTGATGTGGCGGTTTTGTTGCGCAGCCCAACCGTGATTGATCCGGAAACCGGCGAGCCGGTGGAGCAAGCGCTGCCCGCTGAGATTTTGGCCCAGATTGAAAAGCTTGTCGCTGGCACAATCGGTCTTCAGGCCGACCGTGGAGATACCCTGACGCTGTCGTCGCATCCGTTTATTCTTGAAGTTGAGAATGGGTTTTCCTTATCTTGGTATCAAGCCGATTGGGTCCAGGAAGTCGCCAAGCAGGCGGTTACGGTGTTTTTGATGGCGGTTATTGTATTGGGCGTGGTACGTCCGCTGTTGCAACGGGTTCTCGTGCCATCTGGCGGTGCGGTCGTAGCACAGGGTGGTCTGTCGGACGAAGAGACTCAGGCCCTGGAGTCGATTGAGGTCAGGGAAGGGGAGTCCTTGGAAGAAATCAAGGCGAAGCTTAAACCCAAGAAGTCAAATATCTCGCTCGAAATGCTGGATACGGCGAACACCTATGACGACAAGGTTGCCATTATTCGCATGATTGTTTCGGACGAGGCTGGTCGTGTGTCGAACGTGTTCAAGCAGATGATGAAAAAGGATCTCGACCTGGTTGGCTAATGCCGAAAGTTCGAGCGGAATGAGGACATTCTAACCATGGCTGAGCCCGTCGTACAAAACACAGAGACCGTGCGGATTTTTGACACCCTTACGGGCACTCAGAAGTCGGCGATCTTGATGATGCTCTTGGGCGAAGACGAAGCGGCTGAGATCTTGAAAAATCTGTCGCCGCGCGAAGTGCAGCACCTGGGTGCAGCGATGTATTCGGTGCAGGGGGTCAATCAAGAGACGGTCAATGATGTGCTGGATGAATTCCTGACCATCATCAAACAACAAACCTCGATTGGCCTTGGTGCTGGAAACTACATTCGCAACGTGCTGACAAAGGCTTTGGGGGGTGACAAAGCACAATCAGTGCTGTCTCGGATCACGCCAGCCGCATCAGAACGTCCAATCGAAATTCTGGACTGGATGGACGCCAGATCGATTTCAGAATTGATCCTGGATGAGCATCCTCAGATTGTGGCGCTTATCATCTCTTATCTTGATTATGGCCTTGCCGCCGACGTTCTCACGCTTTTGCCGCAAGAGATGCAGCCTGAAATTGTTCGCCGGATTGCAACGCTTGAAACGGTTCAGCCCGAGGCCGTTCGCGAGCTGGAGCGGGTTATGCAGCGCAAGTTCAAGCAGAACACCACGCTGCGTGCATCGCAAATTGGCGGCGTTAAGGCGGCGGCGAAGATCATGAACTTCACCAAGACGGCGATGGAAGGCCGGATTATGAAGTCCATTGCGAAAGACAACAAAACGCTGATGACCGCCATTCAGGACAATATGTTCGTGTTCGACAATCTGATCTTGTCGGACGACCGGTCGTTGCAAACTCTGCTGCGGTCTTTGCCGCAAGAGGCCATGGTCCTGGCGCTGAAGGGGGCCGACGAAGCGCTGCGCGAAAAGCTTTTCGGCTGTATGTCGACCCGTGCAGCCGCCAATTTGAAAGACGAGATGGAAGCACTAGGACCAGTGCGCCTGACCGAAGTGCAAGAAGCGCAAAAGCAAATCATCAACATCGCCCGCAAGCTCTCCGACGACGGCACCATCGTTCTGGCCGGTCGCGGTGGCGACGAAATGGTCTGAGGCTGAGGGAGAATATCTATGCAGGCCTCAAAGCCTCTGGATGCTGCAGAAATCTCGCGCATGTTCGACGCGATGCGCAGTGGCACCTTCAAGGCCGCGCCCGAAGCAACGCGGCCGGCGAGTTCAGCCTTTATGGCGAAGAGCCTGTTTGACATTGCCCGGGCCGCCAGCCGTGATGATCGCGCCCCAGTCACGCCAAAGACAAAGCCGTCGCTGAGCGATATTGAAGATGCCGAAGTCCTGAGTGACGAGCCCGTTATGGGCGCTGATTCCACGGGGCTTGAAGAGCCGGCTTTGGACAATGCCGAAGTGGGCGCGGAGCACGCTGGCCTTGAAGGTTTGATTGACCAGGGCGAGCTTGAGGCGGAAGCTTCCGCCACCTTGCCGCGCGACACGGGGCCAAGACCTGCTAATCTGGATGAACTCAAAGCCGAATGGGGCCGCGGGTTTGCGGCGGGCGAGGCGCGTGCCCTTGCCGATATGTCGGCTACAGTGGAAGAGCGGCTGGCTGTATTGGATGCGGCGATTGCCGCCTTTCGCAGCGCTGACGGTGTGGCCAGTTTGCGCCATGAAATCCTTGAGGCCGTCAAGAAATTGGCATCCGTTCGCGCCGGTGCGCAGATTGACGAAATGCCGGAAGCTTATCTCACTAAGATCGAAGATCTGGTTGATCGAATTCGCAACGATCTTGCGAAGCCGCGCTTGCGGATGAACCCGGACGATATCGCGGCGATCAAGCCGTATATTGCAACATCTGAGACCCTTGGATCGATCATCATCAGCCCAGATGCCGATCTTGCGCGGGGGGATATCGAGCTGTCGACTGACAATCTGCGTTATGCAGACAGATTGATGCCCAAGACCGCGCCGTCCCCCAAACCGCGCCGGAGTGCGACTGCCCTTGGCGATGATGGCGCCGAAAATGATAGCGGCACACCGGAATGACCGCGAATATTGCCCGCATTACAGATGATTTGCGCGCGTTGCCCGACAAGAGCTTTGTCAAGGCAAGCGGTCGCGTAAAGCGGTTTGATGGCCAAGTTCTGGAATGCGGCGGCTTTCCTGTCTCGGTCGGGTCGATTTGCGGGGTGTCTACCGCGTCGGGGCAGGTGGCGATGGCGGAAGTGATCGGCTTTCGCGATGGTCGCAACATGCTGTTTCTTTATGATCTCGATGCCCGCATTGAGCTTGGGGCGCAGGTCACGATTCTGGATCCAGGAAATGAGATTGAGGTCGGGCCGGAAATCCTTGGCCGCGTCATCGACGCATTGGGGGCCCCGCTTGATGAGCGCGGGCCACTGAAGCTCCCAGATCGTTGGCCTTTGATGGGCCGCCCTTTGAACCCCTTGGCACGCAAGGCGGTTTCAAGACCTCTTGATGTTGGCGTGAGGGTGGTCAACGGCCTTTTGACAGTGGGCTCAGGCCAAAGGCTTGGCATCATCGCGGGATCTGGTGTTGGGAAATCTGTTCTGTTGTCGATGATGACGCGTTTTTCGCAGGCTGATGTCATCATCGTGGGGCTGATTGGAGAGCGTGGCCGCGAGGTTGGCCATTTTGTCGAGCAGGTCATGCCGGGTGATGTGCGCAAGAAGGTGTGCGTTGTCGCTGTCCCGGCCGACAGGTCTGCCCTTTTGCGGATCAAAGGGGCGAACCGTGCCACGGCAATTGCCGAATACTTCCGGGCGCAGGGCAAAGAAGTTTTGCTTATCATGGACAGCATGACCCGGGTCGCCCATGCGCGACGCGAAATCGGTTTGGCCTTGGGCGAACAGCCCACCGCAAAAGGTTATCCGCCATCGGTTGTTTCAATGATCCCGGCTTTGATTGAACGGTCGGGCGCTGGTGAGGCTGGACAAGGAGCAATCACGGCCTTCTACACCGTCTTGGCGGATGGCGATGATGTGACCAATGACCCAGTGGTCGACACTGCGCGCGCGATCTTGGATGGGCATATCGTGCTGTCGCGTCGTCAAACGCAACTTGGCATCTATCCCGCCGTCGATGTCACAGCATCGGTCAGTCGCGTCATGTCTGACATAACACCATCGCGCCACCAAAAGGCTGCGGTGCGCTTTCGTCGCCTCGTTTCGCTGTATTTGGAAAATCGCGATCTTATGTTGATGGGGGGATATAGCCCCGGGCAAGACCCTGAGCTTGATTTGGCCGTCTCGCTTTGGCCAAAAATCACCGAATACATCCGGCAAGGTGCAAATGAAGCCTGCCGCTTTTCCGACAGTCAACAAGACCTCATTCGGTTGATGGGGGAATAAGCGATGACGCGGAAAGAACATCTGCTAAAGCTTCTTCAAAAGAAAGAGCAGCTTAAGATGCAACGGCAGGCAAGTGCAGTCGGATCTTTGGCGCAACAGGTGGATGAGTCGCAGTCTTTGCTCGATCGTTTAACCAATTTGCAGGCTGAGAATCGTGAAATTGGCGGGCTGATCACCCCGCATAACTTGCGATCGAGATCTTGGTACGGCCGCTATATGGCCGAACAGCAGGAACTGGCGCAAAATCGACTGGAGTTTCTGGCCGAAGAATTGAACGGGGCGCGCAAGCAATTGGCCAAATCGAACAATCGCAATAATATTCTGGATGATCGACGCCTTGATGCTCGAATTGAAGGTCAAGAAGCGGCTGAGAAAAAGGAAGATGATCTGATGTCCCCACGGCAAGGACAGCGCCGAGTGTGATGCTGGCACCGATCTTGCAGTATTCTTTTGCGGCAGTCTGAAACGTAGGTAAGTGGCACATGGCGGCGATCGAGGCGATCATCAAGGGCAGTTTGGGGGCAGGGCAGGCGACGGGTAAACCGAACGCCGCCCCGGTCACTGGCTTTGGCCTGCTGTTCGCTGTTTCAAGTGAAACGCCTGCTACAACTGAAGGACCCGCCTCTGCGTCGGGCCAGGCCTTGCCGACAATAGAGCCTCCGATCACTGAGGTGGATGCGATGCTGGGTGAGGGTGTTGACCCACTCATGCAGGCGCAACCAGATCCCGAATGGAGCTTTGCGTCGATTGCTGCAGAGGCCGAAACGGTCAACGATCTGACGGTCGGCCTTGACGAGATAGCGGGTGTGACCATGCCCTCACCCCCGCCGGGCGCGGAGGGCGAAGCGGTGTGGGTGGCGCTGGGCATGATCCCGTCGTTGCCGCTTGATTCAGAGGACGCCGAGAAGGATGTGGTGTTGCTTGATGAGGTGGACGATCTGGACCCCACCCTCGTTTTGGCCGCACCCTTTGCCGCTCTGCTTCCAGATCCGGCGCTTTCGCACGTGAACACTGAAACCAACTCTGAGGATGCTCCGTTGCAATCCTTGGATTTTGAACCTTCGTTGTCCTTGCAAAACCCCGAGAGCGTGCCGAATGGCCTGGACCAAGTCTTGGCGTCGGCTGGGCCAAACGTGAACACGCAAGCAGATACCAAGGCTGGGGCACTTCAATCTTTGGTGCATGATGCCTCTGCACCCTTGCAGTGGGCAGATGGACCATCGTCTTCGCTTATCGAAGAGTCAGCGGCTCTGCTCGATGCTGAATCTCGAGGCAAGGCCGGACCGACATCTGCCCTTTCACGTGCGGTGTCGTCATCAACGCTGGATCCAATGACCGCCAATGCTCTGCCTGTGGAACCGTCGCCTGTGTCTGATGGCCCACAAGGCCATGAAGGAAGCCTGCTTTCGCCAAACACGCCATCGGTAAAGACAACTGTGGCGCGGATGGCTATCAATACGACCACAGCTTCGGAAGCAGCGCCATTCGCCGTGACAGAGCCTGTGGAGGCGCTTGAAGAGCCAGTTAAGGTGCGGATGACTGCGGGTACCTCGCAGATTACGGCCGAAAAGGTCGATCCGTTCGCATCTGGTTCGAAAGCTCAACCTGCACCGGGCACTTCGGCGCCTAACCTTGCGACCATTTTGCCTGAGAACGTAAGCGAGTTGCCGGCTCCCAGTGCGGCCGGGCCGATGATGGCACAGCTGCGTCAAACACTTGACACCCGGGATGCGGCGTGGCGCGAGCGGCTGGTGGCTCAAGTCGTTGGCGAGGCGCGGGATGGGGCGCAAAGCGTTAAAATAACGCTGCGCCCGAAATCCTTAGGTGACATACAGCTTAACATCGAAATCAGCAGATCTGAAACGACTGTGCGCATTATCACTGAAACAGCATCTGCGGCCCGCCTGCTTTTGGCAAATGAAGATCTGTTGTCGCATCTTATGGATCAGTCGGGCGTGCGCTTAACAAGCATGACAGCGCAGGCCGCGGCACCAACAGGCTGGCTTGGGCAGGCTAACGGCCAATCAACATCACAAAACTCGGGCGGTCAGTCGGGACGCGATGGCGCTGGAGGGCGTAAAGATCGCGCCCGCGGGGCCGAGGCTGCGCGCGCTGAACCGGCAGCAACATTGAAACTGGGCGATAGTTCCCAGCTCAGCATCAATTTGATGGCCTGAGAAGCGGAGGTCAACATGCCAGATAAGTCCACAGACGAAGCTCCAAAGAAAAAGGGCAAGATTGGGAAGATTCTGATCTTTGTGATTGGTGGGCTTTTACTCGTAGGCGTTGGCCTTGGTGTTGGATATGTGTTGTTTGGCCTGTCCGCGCCGACGCCTTCGGAAGAGATTGACATTATTATCGAGCGTAAGCTGCAAGAGTCAGGTCAATTACCCGCACCCGAGGACGCTACAGCTGAAGATGCCGCACCGGCGCGACAAACCAAACCTGTTGAGGCAGAGCCCACATTCATCACCAGCTATTATGAGTTTCCGACTGAATTTACGACCAACCTCAACGGATCTAGAAAGTTCCTTCAGATTGGCGTGGGCGTGTCCACCCAATATGATGCGACCGTGGTCACAAATGTCGAAACACATCAGCTCGCGTTGCGCTCAGAGATCTTGGGCACCATCTCGGAATTCACTGAAGAGGACATTGCGGGCAAAGACGGGCGTGATCGGCTGGCCGTCGCAATTCGCGAGGCCATCAACGCTAGGCTTACGGTGCTGGAGAATTTTGGCGGTGTTGAAGATGTCTATTTCACATCCTTTGTTCTGCAATAGGGTGTGGTGATGGCAGCAACACGAAAGTTAACGCCGGAAGAGGTCGAGGCGCTGATCGAGGGCCTCGGCACAGGATCGGGTTCAAGCAGTGGACTTTTGAATGGGTCGGACGCTGAGGTTCGTCCATTCATGTTCGGTTCGGATGACTTGTCGCTTCTGGGCGATTATCATGCCTTGCGGATGATCAATGAGCGGTTCTGCCGGATGGCGCGCTCGGTGTTCTTGCCGTTTCTGCGGATCCAGCCACGCATCTCCTCCTTCCCGCCTGAGGTTAAAACCTTTGATCTTTATGTTCAGGGAAGTGAACCATTCGTATCGCTCACCACTTCGCGGATGGAAGAGCTTCGCGGAAGTCAGCTCATGGTCATTCAGCCAAGCTTTATCTCGCTTCTGACCGACAGCTATTATGGTGGTACCACTGTCCAGGCTTTAAAGCGCTATCAAGGTGAGTTCACCGCAACAGAACAACGCGTCATTGAGATCGTCACCGAGGGTTTGATCGAATCGTTGCAAACTGCGTGGCGTGATCTGCTGACCGTTACAATTGGTGTTCAGGGACGCGAAGAGAACATCCAGTTCGCGAGCTTTGTTGATGGTTCGGACACCGTGATTGTCTGCTCGTTTGTGGTGCAACTTCCCCGAGGCGAACCAGCCCAGTTTGACGTGATTTATCCGTTGCAGACACTAAAACCCATTGCGTCGCAACTGCGCAGCAGGGTGCAGTCTGACTTCGTTCAAGATGACATGAGTTGGCGCCAGAAGTTGGAGCACGCCATTCTCAATATCCCACTTCAACTGACTGCAGAGATCGCCCAACCCACGACGTCGCTTAGCAATCTTATTCATCTGCAAGAGGGTGATGTCTACCCCATGCAATTGCATGATGGAATTCGAGTGAAGGTAGAAGATCGCGCCATCTTCGAGGCCCAGTTGGGCCAAGTTGGCGCACAAACCGCACTCAATCTGACACGTCGCATCCGCAAAGAAGAGAGCTAAGGAAGTTCCATGGCCGAAATTGATGACACTGCTGAAAGAGATGTTCCCAAGCCAGACCGTGCTGGGATTGAAAATCTCCGTGTTCTTGAAAATATCGAAGTTCAAATGACCGTGGAGGTTGGTCGAGCAAAGATCACAATCAGGGACCTTCTGAGACTCAATGAAGGTTCCGTGATCGAATTGGACCGCCTCGCCGGTGATCCTCTCGACATCCTCATTAATGGCACCATGATCGCCAAAGGCGAGGTTGTGATGGTCGGTGAACGTTTTGGAATTCGCTTTGGCGAAATCGTAGAGCCGGAGAAGAGGATGCAGAGCCTTTAACGTCAGTTTTCTGACGCAGTGGGCGTCTCTGGATTAATTATATTTTAAAACAGCAACTTAAGTAATACTTTCTCGGGCTGGCACGCGAATTGCTTCTATTCAGTGAGGCAATAGTGGGGGCGCGTATGCAGCAGTTTGAACTTGGCCAAGTTCTTGTCGTTCTGGGGTTCCTGGGCGTGTTGCTGTGCGTCCAGCTTTACGTGCGAAAGAACCGCGAAGGTCTCCGCATGCGCCTTGCGGCAAAAAGCCGACTGCAGGTGATAGAAAGCCTCGCCATCGGCGCGGGAGAGCGCATCCTGCTTGTTTCCGTAGACGGCAAAGACTGCCTCGTTCACTCCGCGCGGAGTGGGTCTGCTTTGGTCGTTCTCAAAGAACGCGCGGAGGAAACCCAATGCATAGAGCGTTAATCCTCGCCATTTCTCTGATCTTTATTGCCGGACCCAGCCTTGCAAATGATCCGCTCAGCCTCTCTGCTCTGACGTCGAGCACAGATGAGACCGGCGAAACGACTTATTCTCTTTCGCTGCAGATCCTTGTGTTGATGTCCGTGATCACGGTGCTGCCTTCAATCGTTTTAGGCATGACGGCCTTCACCCGCATCATCATTGTGCTGTCCATCCTGCGACAAGCACTCGGAACGCAACAGACGCCACCCAATCAGGTGCTGATTGCAATCGCGCTTTTCCTCACTGTAACCGTCATGACGCCAACGCTTACACAGGTATATGATGAGGCGCTGACCCCCTACCTCGAAGAGAATATGACTGCAGAGGACGCAATTCTCGCGGGCGGGGCAATCATAAAGGAATTTATGGTTCTCAACACGCGAGAGGATGCGCTGATCGTATTCTCAGACTTAAACAACAGCGGACCCTACGCAACGAATGCGGATATCCCCTACTCGGTTATTCTCCCCGCCTTCATAACTTCGGAACTCAAGACCGCATTTCAAATCGGCTTCCTGATCTTCCTCCCGTTCCTGGTCATCGACATGGTGATCTCCTCCATTCTAATGTCATTGGGCATGATGATGCTGTCGCCCATGCTCATCTCACTGCCATTCAAGCTGCTTCTCTTTGTGCTCGTTGATGGATGGTCAATGACCGCCGCATCGCTCGTCGCCACCTTCGTGTCACCATAGGTGTGGAGATGGAGTTTGATAACAACGTTGAATATCTTCGAATGGCCTTCTGGCAGATCATTTTGGCGGCCGGGCCTGTCCTTGGTGCAGCGCTGGCCGTTGGCTTGGTGATTGGCGTGATTCAGGCGGCAACATCAATTAACGAGCAGACTTTGTCCTTTGTTCCGAAACTTGTTATTGTTTTGGGCGTTTTCGCCTTGTTGTCTGGCTATGTCCTCTCAGGTTTAACCGACTACTTCGCCTACATTTTTGAAGAAATTCGGTACATCCAATGACCTTGCTTGGTGCCATGTCAGAAGGTGGTCTTCCGGGTGTGAACATTCAGGGTCTATATGACCTGGCTCTTCAGTTCATGATCCTGTCACTTCGGATTGGGGCATTTCTACTTTCGGCACCGTTTTTTGGCGCTCGCAGTGTGGTGGTTACAGTGCGGATCGTTGCGACTTGCGCGATCACCTTCTCGTTAATGGGTCGCGTGGCAGCACCTGAACTTGGCGAGATGAACGATCTGTCGATCGTATCGCTTATCATGCAAGAGATCTTGATTGGGCTGTGCGCCGGAATGACCATGACAGTTCTTTTTTCATCTGTCGTGCTCGCAGGCGAGCAGATATCTGGGACTTCGGGCCTCTCATTTGCTACTCAAGTCGATCCGAATTCAGGCGGCGCTACGCCCGTCATCTCTCAGATTCTTTCAATGTTTCTGACCGCCGTCTTCCTATCGGTGAATGGTCATCTGGTCGCGTTGGTCGCGATTATCCAAAGCTATGAAACGCTGCCAATCGGTGCGGATGTGAATCTGGCAGCATTGTTCGATGCAGGAAGTTGGGCAATGCGTGACATGCTGATATCGGCTACAAAGATCATGCTTCCAATTGTTGCGCTGATGACGCTCCTAAACATTGCTATTGGTATCATCACGAGATCGGCGCCAACGTTGAATCTATTCTCGTTTGGCTTTCCGATAACGCTCGCTTCGGTGTTCCTGATCCTGTTCCTATCAGTGCCCCATTTGGGGGCTGCATTCGTGGATCTGTCGGAGCAGATCTTGCTTGGATTAAGTGTCTTGCTGCAGGAGGCCGAGGGTGGCTGAGGACGATAGCCAAGAAAAGACAGAGGAACCATCTCAGCGACGCATTGAAAAGGCGCTCGAAGATGGACAAGTCCTATCTTCGAAAGAGATGTTTGTTTTCACCTCACTGATAACTGGCCTCATCTTTGTGCTCGGGCTTGGAGCCTTTATGCCAAGCCTGCTTGATATCTGGCGTGGCTACTTCATGCTTTCGTCCGCAGAAGACCTGCAGGATCAGATACTTCAGAACATAACGTCCGCGCTCTCCGACTTCCTAATCCTCTCTCTGGTTGTTGCGGTTCCAATTTTGGTGGTGACATTCGCCACGCAAACAGCCGTTGGTGGCCTTCACTTCGTTCCTAAAAATCTGGAGTTCAAGGCCAGCCGCATTGACCCCTTCGCAGGACTCAAGCGGATGTTCTCTGTTAATGGGCTGGTTGAGCTTGTCAAAGCAGTGTTGAAAGTTGGCGCATTGGGGGGGGCAAGTGCGCTCTTGATTTGGCAAGTCTTGTCCAAGACGCTGGCTCTGGTTCACGCCTCACTCGACTGGACGATCCTGCAGATCACGGGTGACTTAGTTCTGTTAGTGAGCTCACTTCTTGTGGTTCTGGCATGCATCGCCGCGCTGGACTATGCCTACTCCCATTACACACACATCAATAAACTTCGCATGAGTATTCAGGATCTTAAGGATGAAAACAAGGACTCTGAAGGCTCGCCTGAGGTGAAGGCTCGAATTCGACGCATTCAGATTGAGGCCAGCAGACGAACAGCAAAGGCAGCTGCTGCACTAAATGACATTGACCAAGCGACCGCGATTATCACCAACCCAACTCACTTTGCCGTCGCGCTACGGTATGCACCAGGTGACAAGGGTGCACCAAAAATCATCGCTATGGGGCGTGGAAAGCTTGCAGAGAAGATTATCGAGAAGGGTCAGCAAGCCGGCATCACTGTCTTCCGTAGCCCGTTGCTTGCGCGAGCAATCTATTTTACTGGGGATATTGGGCAGGAGATTAATGATCGGCTCTACAGCGCAGTTGCGACAGTGCTTGCTTACATCTATCGACTAGATCGCGGTGAGGCTGTTTCGGAGCCGGATGTGGATGTTCCCGTGGATTTGATGTTTACCGAAGATGGACGTCCAGCAGCTCAGGTGGAGCGATAACATGCCAAAACACTCGGCCAAACGTTCAACGGGCGATATGATCTCGTCGGTTGTGTTCTTATGCTTCGGGCTTTGGCTTGTCTTCCAAGCGTTGGGAGATCATAGCTCCGAATTTAGCTTTCGCGCATTTGGACTCTCTGCATCTGGGGCGCTGTGCATCATTGCTGCGTTTCGGTTCTTGATTGCAAATATTCTCGTCAACCTTTTTCGAAAGAAGCTGTGACGATTGCCAACCTAAGCTGCTGCGAGTGTCGAACACAGTTCGGATGATGCCGTGCCTTGTTTGGGCAATGCTCTGTATGAAAATAGATTGGGAATTTTAGTAAGATTTAGTTTACTCACGATTGTTGGCACGAATTGTGCTGCATATTGTCAGCATGCGCCCTTGAACAAACAAGTTCCCTCTCGGGCACCCGGAGCCATAACATGAGTGAGATGACCACAAATGTGGAAGACAGCATCAAGATTGCGCTTGATGCCGCTGACACGGCGACCAGCGCCGCAAGCGAGTTCGATCGGATCAGGGTCGAGAATGGCGTCGTCAGGGAAGATATGAAGCGGGTCTATCGGAAAGTCACCATTGTCTTCGCGAGCGCATTAGCGGGTGCGGTGGTGTCCTTGTTGGGTGCATCGGTGATTTATTATAAGACACTCTCTGGCATGGAAACGGCCAACAACACCTCACTGGAAGCCTTGGTAATATTTGCTGAGAATGTTGATAAGCTGACAGCGGCTGTATCCTCTGTTGAGGATATGACCGGCAAGCTTGGCGAGATATCCGCAACTGCTGGTTCAACCGCTCAAGCGGTTACAGGGCTTGATGAGAAGGTGTCTGGCAATCAGTCTGATCTCAATGCGAAATTGGCCGCATTAGAGGAGCAGCTTGTAAACTCGGTATCGCAATTCAGTCGATCTGTCGTTGACGAGGTAAATACCGGTATCGCAACGCAGACCAAGGCTGGCGATCAGTTGCTGGCTGACCTTACCCAGACCTCAGCTCAAATCCTCTCTCTCATGGGCGGTACTGCAGGGTCAGGCGCTGCCGATGCTGCGACGCCGGTTGCTGGTTTGAAGCAAGCGCAGGTTGAGGAGATCATTGCGTCACTTCAGAAAATTTTGCTGACGCAGGCTGAGATTACCGCAAAAATCAACGGTATGAAACCGCAGAAGCAACCTTCTGGCGCGGCTGTAACTAAGCCTAAGCAAAAAGCGAACTCGGTTCCCGCCAATCCCACTGATGACATGATCAAATTTCCATGATGCATGACTGCAATGGATGATGCGCAGCCACAAGACGAGGAACTGCAGGCTAGAACGATGCCGCAGTTCCTAAAGCTTCAAAAAAACGGCCTTGGCCGTCAGGCCCGTTCGTTTCGATTGAAGCAGGGTGATGTACTCGTGGCTGTGGACGGAGATATGTTTTCTGGTGATGCAACTCAGTTGCTGGCCGTTTTTTCTGATGAGGATCATGTCGATGAAAGCTCGGAGGAGGACGAAGATAACGAGGGAGCCTCGCATTTCCTCCTGACATTCTGGCGTGAAGGAACCTTTTTTAACCTGATGTTTGATCAGCCCTTGGTTGCTCGCTATGACTTTTCATCGGCGGATGAGAGCTTGAAGATAGTTGATGAATTTCAGTCTCTACACTTTGAGCCGAAGGAAGCATATCTGAACTTTGAAGTTTTCAAAGATATCTACCGCAACGCCAGTTTGCATCAGCTCAAGGAAGATCCGTTAGCGAGTATCGCACCACTGCTGTGGATGCTGAACCATCGGCTTTTTTATCCCATGATTGGTGTCATCCTGATATTCTCAATCACGTTACTGGCCCACTGGCTTCTCTTTATTGCTGTTTACATTTTGGTATGCGTGTACACAAAGCAGGCTCAGTTCAACTTGATTCGATCGTACCAACTGTTTGAAGAGAAATACTTTTGGATGGTTCTCGCGGCAACGTCGGAGATGGATGCACGGGTGATCGCCCGCCAGTTTGATGCTGATTTGCGTTTTTCAGGAGAGAAAGTCAGGCGCCGGAAGAAGAAGCTTCAGTCTGATGCGGCAGTAACGCGGAAAACGTAGTTCTTCCACTATAGCGTTTCGGTTTTAACCTGACACGTATCCGGCAGCATGGAAATAGTTCCAGCACTCGTCTGCTGACCTGCCCCCCGGAAGTTCCCTCGCTGTGATGTAGAGTCTGCCCAACCTGAGAAGGAGCAGACGACATGAGGAAAAGCCGTTTCACCGAGGCGCAGATTATCGGGATGATCAAGGAACAGGAGGCTGGCTTGCCCACCTCCGAGCTTTGCCGGAAGCACGGTCTGAGCCCGGCCACGTTCTACAAGCTGAAGGCCAAGTATGGCGGGATGGACCTGTCGGACGCCAAGCGGCTGAGGCAGCTCGAGGACGAGAACGCGAAGCTCAAGCGCCTGTTGGCGGATGCGATGCTCGACAACGTCGTTCTCAAGGATCTCCTGGGAAAGCCCTGACGACGCCGATGCAACGGCGGGACGCGGTGCTGCGGGCAATGAAGGATCATCCGATCTCTCAACGCCGGGCCTGCGTCCTGATCGGTGTCGATCCGAAGACGGTGCGGCGCGACAGGCCGCCCGATAACCCGGAAATCCGTGAGGAGATGCACAAGATCGCTGAGAAGCGTCGTCGCTTCGGATATCGGCGTGTGGGCATCATGCTGGAGCGCAAGGGCATGATCATGAACGAGAAGAAGCTCTACCGCATCTACCGGGAAGAGGGGCTGTCGGTGCGCCGACGCCGTGGCCGCAAGAGGGCACGCGGAAGCCGAACCCCGATGCCGGTGCCATTGCGCCCGAACCAGCGGTGGTCCCTGGACTTCCTGTCGGACACGTTCGGGGCATGCCGCAAGTTCCGCATCCTGGCGGTCAACGACGATTGTTGCCGCGAGAACCTCGCCCTGATCGCCGACACCAGCATCTCGGGTGCCAGGGTAGCGCGGGAACTTGATGCGCTGGTCAGGATCTACGGCAAACCGGCCTCCATCGTGTCGGACAACGGCACCGAGTTCACCAGCAAGGCCATCCTGCAATGGGCTAACGAGCACGGCGTCGAGTGGTACTACATCGACCCGGGCAAGCCGCAGCAGAATGGCTATATCGAGTCCTTCAATGGCAGCCTGCGCGACGAATGCCTGAACGAAGAGATCTTCGACATCCTGGCTGATGCCCGCCGCAAGCTGGCCCTCTGGCGCTACGACTACAACAACGTCAGGCCGCATTCCTCGCTGGGCAACAAAACCCCGGCTGAAGCGCGCCGAGCGCTTGAGCAATCTGAGGGCTCCGCGCCCGGCGCGCTTGCCCAACCCGAAACCGACCACTATCAACCCCAAGGACTCTCGTCATGAACGAGGGACGACCGGGGGGCAGGTCAGACTCTGTAAATCGAGAGACCTTGGTAGAGGCGGATGGCGGATGGAGCTTTTGACATGGCGGCTCAAACAGAAAGTTATAAACCCATGTTATAAACCATGCTTTAACATATTGAAACATATATGTACATAGACTAATGGCATTCAAGAGGTCGGGAGTTCGATCCTCCCTGGCTCCACCAACCAGACTTTGGACGACAAAACGCAGCGCCTTCGGGCGCTGTTTTTGTTTGTGCGTTTGCGCTGGGTATCTTTTCATCGGCGCACAGGGGGTGGGCTTGCCTTGACGGGCGATCGCCGCACATTCTGGGGTCAGCCAACCCTTGAAAGGATCCGCCCATGACTGACGTGCCGAAGATCGCCCAAAAAGCCCCCTACAAGGTGGAGATGGAGGCGGGCAAAGCCTATTTCTGGTGTGCCTGTGGCGAATCGAAGAACCAGCCGTTTTGCGATGGCAGCCACAAGGGCACCTCGTTTGTGCCGACCAAAGTGACGGCGGAAGAGGCCAAGACCGCGTTTTTGTGCGGCTGCAAGCAGTCGAAGAACGGGGCGTTTTGTGATGGCTCGCACAAGGGGCTGTGACGGCGTCTTGTGGATGATCTCACCCTAGCCTGGGGTTAGGCGGGGCTTTTGGGCGTGGGCCAGATCACCCGAAAACGCTCAGCCAGGAGCGGGGTCTCGGCGGTAAAGTCGGGATCAACGCTTTGATACCATTCAATCATTCCCTGAACAAAGCTCGTGTGGTCGGGCCATTCGGCATAGGCGGCTGAGAAGGCTTCGTCCATCTGGTTGAGGGTCAGGG
>Ga0255113_1000128_pt1 | contig 21759 bp, 20 predicted proteins | sample Law_Yuk_RepC_8h_FD_188473 | JGI IMG/M metagenome (GOLD analysis project Ga0255113, IMG submission 188473) | Freshwater microbial communities from St. Lawrence River, New York, United States - Law_Yuk_RepC_8h | ecosystem: Environmental > Aquatic > Freshwater > River | place: USA: New York... | reverse complement strand
CCCCCTCTCCCAGCTCGCGGCCAAGTGCGCGGAGCTCCAACTCCTCGGGATCCATGGCGTCGCCCTCTTCCCGAAGATCGACCCCAACCGCAAGACGGCGGAAGGCGCGGAAGCGCTGAATCCGAACAACCTCGCCCTGCGGTCGATCCGGGAAGTGAAGACGAAGTGCCCCGGCATCGTCCTCTTCGCCGACATCGCCCTCGATCCTTACACCACGCACGGCCACGACGGCATCCTCAACGAAGCCGGGACGGACGTCGATAATGACCGTACCGTCGCCGCGCTCGTGAAGATGGCGCTGTTCACCGCGCAAGCCGGTGCCGACTTCGTCGCCCCCTCGGACATGATGGATGGCCGCGTGGGCGCGATCCGCACGGCCCTCGATGCATCCGGGCATACCGGCACGGGCATCCTCGCCTACTCCGCCAAATACGCCTCCGCTTTCTACGGCCCGTTCCGCGACGCCGTCGGCAGCGCCCGCAAGCCAGGCGAGGCCGCGATTTCCAAGGCTTCCTACCAGATGAATCCGGCCAATCGCCGCGAAGCCTTGCGCGAAGCCGCGCTCGACGCCGCCGAAGGCGCGGACCTCCTGATGGTCAAGCCGGCGGGCGCGTATCTCGACATCATCCGCGACCTCCGCGAGTCCTCCGACCTTCCGCTCGCGGCCTACCAGGTCTCGGGCGAATACGCCCAGCTGCAGGCCGCCGCCGAAAAAGGCTGGCTCGACCTGCGCTCCGCGCGCGATGAATCCCTCCTTGCGATCCGCCGGGCCGGTGCCGACGTCATCCTGACTTATTTCGCCGAGGCCTTCGCTCGCGATTACGCCAGCCGCGCCTGATGACCGAGCCGCGCCAGCATCCGCGGGACCCGCTCCACGGCGTGACCCTCGAGACGATCGTCAAATACCTCGAGGCCAAGCATGGTTGGCACGAGATGGGTCATCGCATCCCGATCCGCTGCTTCCTCTTCGACCCCTCGGTGAAGTCGAGCCTCACCTTCCTGCGGAAGACCCCCTGGGCGCGCGAGAAACTGGAAGCTTGGTATGCGACGGACGTCCGCGGCGGCTTCGGCAGCGGCACGCAGCCGGGTATCGACGTTAAACCGCGCTTCGGCAGCGGACCGCAGCGCTGAGCGCATGCGGAACCCATTACCGATACCCACGAAGGATGATTGGGTCGGCCATATCCCCCTCGTCGACGGCAAGCCGGCCTACCAAGACTTCGACCTAGAAGCAGCCTATCGGAACTTCTACGGGAAAACCCACGCCGAGGCCTTCGCCCTATTCACTGAACCCGTCCTAAACTACTACGACGACCTCTTCTGGATGCCCGCTCGCTGCCTCGAATTCTACCTGCCTGACTACATCCGCTACCTTGACTCGGATCTGAGCCGCGGCGATTCCGACGCCGCCAACTACCTCTTTAGCATCGTCGATATCCGGCACGAGGAGATCCGCGCCGGCGACCCCGAAGTCCGCGATGGGGTCATCCGCACGCTGCGGCGGGTCGGACAAACCCAAGAGTGGTATGACGCCGCCCCAGACATCTATGGGTGCTTCGCGACGCGCAGCGAAGCCTGCCTCGCCCTGCTCGGGGCCGCCTGAACCTCGGTTCCCTTAGACCTCCCACCAAAAGGCTGAAGTTTTAGGTGTCCGACCGTCAGGACTCGACCATAACGGATACACCCATGAGCCCCCGTGTCCTTCTCGTCGCGTTGCTACTGCCTTGGCTGGCCGGCGCCGCACCCAAGCCCGACATCGTCTTCCTGCTGATCGACGACCTCGGTTACGCCGACTGCGGCTTCAACGGCGGCAAGCAGATCCTGACGCCGAACATCGACCGACTCGCCAAAGCGGGTGCCGTGCTGGAGCACCACTATGTGCAACCCGTCTGTTCGCCGACCCGCTCGACGCTGCTCACGGGACGCTACCCCACGCGCACCGGCGTCTATTCGGTCGTCACTCCGCACGCCACCTGGGGACTCCCGCTGGCGGAACGCACCCTGGCGGATGCGCTGAAACAAGCGGGCTACTCCACCGAGATCGTCGGCAAATGGCATCTTGGGGAATTCAAACCGGAATACCTCCCGCTGGCCCGCGGCTTTGAACATCATTACGGCCATTACTTCGGCGCGCTCGATTACTACACGCATGAACGTGATGGCGAACTCGACTGGTATCGCGACGGGAAAGCCGTGAAGGAGGAAGGCTACACCACGCACCTGCTCCGCGACGAGGCCTGCCGCGTCATCGCCCGTCAACCCAAGGACAAGCCGCTCTTCCTCTACGTCCCATTCAACGGCGTCCACGGACCCTTCCAGGTCCCCGAGCCGTACCTCAAACCCTACCCCAACCTGAAGAACAACCGCCAAAAGCTGGCGGGGATGCTGGCCGCGGTCGATGAGGCGGTCGCCCGGATCGAGGACAGCCTCCGCAAGGCCGGTCGGTTAGAGAATACTTTGATCGTCTTCTCCAGCGACAACGGCGGGCCGACCCCCGGCGACAACACGCCGCTGCGCGACCATAAGGGTAGCATCTATGAAGGCGGGGTCCGTTCCGCGGCCTTCGCCTGCTGGCCAGGGCGCATCCCCGCAGGCGTCCGTATCCGCGAGCCTATGCACATGGTCGATTGGTACCCGACGCTGATCAAACTCGGCGGCGGCTCGCTCGAACAAAAGCTTCCCCTCGATGGACTCGACGTGTGGCCGACAATCACCCAAGGGGCCCCGACGCCGCACGATGCGATTCTCTCCGTCTCGACCCAAGGGCCAGCCCTTGCGGCCGTCCGGATGGGAGAATGGAAGCTCATCCAAGCGAACGTCGTGGCCGAAGCGGCCGAGGGCAAGAATGGCCAAGCGGCGCCCAAAGGGAAGAACGCCAAGGCCACGGGCAAATACGAATCGGTCTCGCTCTACCACCTCACCGCAGATCCCGGCGAGACGAAGAACCTCGCCGCCGAACAACCGGAACGCGTTAAAGCCATGCGCACCCGACTCGCCGCCCTCTTGAAGGACGCGGTTCCGCCGGGCACGACCGCCACGAAGAAATGAGCCCGCTTCTCCGGCTCCTAGGCGCCCTCTCGCTCGCGCTACTCGTTGCCGCGCCGGCCGACGCCGCCACGCCCCGGCCGCCCAACATCGTGTTCATTCTGGTCGATGACTTGGGCTGGGGCGATTTCGCCTGCTTCGGCAATACCGAGACGAAGACCCCCAATATCGATCGCCTCGCCGCCGAGGGTCTCGCCTTCACCCAGTTCTATGTGAATTCGCCCATCTGCTCACCGTCTCGCTGTGCGCTGCTCACCGGGCAATACCCGCAACGTTGGCAAATCACCTCTTACCTCAACAACCGCGCGGACAACACGCGCCGGGGCTTGGCACAATGGCTGGACCCCCGGGCGCCTTCCCTCGGCCGCACGCTGCAGTCCGCGGGCTACGCGACCGGGCATTTCGGCAAATGGCACCTCGGCGGGCAACGCGATGTCGCCGACGCGCCCGCCATCGCAGCCTACGGCTTTGACGCCTCCCTCACGAACTTCGAAGGGATGGGACCAAAACTTCTGCCGCTGACGCGCACCCCCACGGCAGGCGAGTTCAAGAAAATCTGGGCCGACGCCGAGCGCCTCGGTGGGCCGGTGACCTGGATGGACCGCGCGCAGATCACCACCGGCTTCGCCGAAGCGGCGTTGCGGTTCATCGACGCGGCCGCGGCGCAGCAAAAGCCTTTCTACGTCAACGTCTGGCCCGATGACGTGCACAGCCCCTACTTCCCTCCGCTGGAGAAATGGACGCCGGGCAAGCGCCACCTCTACCTCGCCGTGCTCACGGAAATGGATCGGCAACTGGGGCGCATCCTCGACCGGATCCGGAGCGACCCCGCCCTGCGGGACAATACCATCCTCGTGATCTGCTCGGACAACGGTCCCGAGCCGGGCGCCGGCCGGGCGGGTCCCTTCCGCGGACACAAGACCCAGCTCTTCGAAGGCGGCATCCGCTCTCCGCTCATCGTCTGGGCTCCGGGCCTGATGGCCAAAGACCGCGTCGGCACAAGGAATGCGACCTCCGTCTTGGCCGGCATCGACCTCGCCCCTTCGCTCACCGCGCTCGCAGGCGCGAAGTCGCCGGCACAAGTCAAACTCGACGGTGAAGACCTCTCCGCCACCTTGCTCGGCAAAGCTGCGGCCTCGCATGCCGAGGCCCTCTGTTGGAGCCGTCCGCCTGACCGCAAGACATGGGCCCCTGCCCTCCCCGATCCGGCCCCCGACCTCGCCATCCGGGAAGGCGACTGGAAACTGCTGTGCGAATATGATGGCTCGAAGCCACAGCTCTATGACCTCAAGCGTGACCCAGGTGAAACCAAGGATCTTGCGGCGAGCGAACCCACCGTTGTCGCCCGTCTCACGAAGGCCGTGCTCGCCTGGCATCGCTCCATGCCGCCCGACCGCGGTCCGGAGCTAGGCGCCGCGGCGGCCGCGAAAGGCAAAAAGTAACCGTTACTTCGCGGCCTTCTTCTTCTTCGCCGCGCCGGGTTCGGCACCGTCGTTATCCGCATAATCAGCACCCCAGAGTGGCTTGATGTTGCTGCGGTTCCATTCATCCCAGCGTGCCTGCAACTGCTTCACCTTCTCCGGCTGTTCCGCGGCGAGATCTTTATCCTCATGGATGTCCTTGGCTAAATCGTAGAGCTTGGCGGCGCTGACCGGTTGAGCCTTGCCGGTGTTGGTGTCGGCGTTGCCATCGTAGCGGACGAGTTTCCAGTCGCCTTGGCGGATCGCCATCTGCGCGCCGAAACGCCAGTAGAGCGCATCATGCGGGGCGGCCTTCGTGGTCCCTGCGAAATAGGGCAGCAGATCGACGCCTTCGAGTTTGGCTTCGGGACCGACGGAGACGCCGGCCGCGGCCAAGGCCGTCGCATGCAGGTCGAGCTGCACCACGGGAGACTCGTAGACGGCGGGCTTCACCTGACCGGGCCAAGCCACGAGGAACGGCACGCGGATGCCGCCTTCCAGGGTGGTTCGCTTGGAACCACGCAACGGCGCGTTGCTGGAACCGTTGGTGGTCGTGCCGTTCATGGTCGGGCCCCCGTTGTCGCTGATGAACAGGATGATCGTGCGCTCCGCTTGGCCGCTCTCCTGCAGCGCTTGGCGTACCCGGCCGATGTTATCGTCGAGCGCGGACATCATCGCCGCATAGGTCCGGCGCTTCTTGTCGGTGATGGCGGCGAACTTCGCCAAACGCGCGTCGGTCGCGTCCATGGGCGTGTGCACGGCATTGAAGGCCAGGTACAGGAACCATGGCTTGTCCTTATGCGCCCGCACGAAAGCCGAGGCCTCGCGCCCAAAGGCATCGGTGGCGTAGTCCATCTCCTTCACCGGTTCCGTGCCCCGGAGGATGCTGCCCGTATTGAAATAGCTATGCGCTCCGCCGAGGAAGCCGAAGAACTCCGTGAAACCGCGGCGCGTCGGCGTCTGCTCGGGCTTCGCCCCGAGATGCCACTTGCCCACCATGCCCGTGGCATAGCCGGCCTTACCCAGGCGCTCGGGCAGGGTCGTCTCCGTCAGCGGCAGACCGTTGATGCCGTTCGCGTTATATTCATGGCCGAAACGGGTCTGCTGACGGCCGGTAAGCAGGGCCGCACGCGTCGGCGAGCAATAGGGGCCCGTGACGTAACCCTGCGTGCAACGCACGCCGGCGGCGGCCAGCGCATCCAGATGCGGCGTCGGGATGTCCTTGCAACCATGGAAGCCGACATCGGCGTAGCCCATGTCATCGGCGACGATGAGCAAGATGTTCGGACGATCCGCCGCCGCGAGAGCGACGGCAAAGAAGAGGGCGAGGAAACGCATAAAGGAGGGGTTGGCTCCACCTAAAGGTAAGGAACCTTTCAGGACAAGCCTGCACTCCCTCCCGCCGGCCTATCGCCAAGCGTAAGCGGCCCCAATCGCTACCGCCGCCTTACAGGAAGAGCGGCTTGATGTGGCGGTCGAAGAGGTTGCCCGTGACGTTGCGGGCGCAGGACTCGCGGCAGGCCTTGAGCTGCTCGAGGTAGCGCGGGCCCATCTTGGCGGCGACCTTGAAGCCGACGTGGATCAGCTGGCGGATGTTCGCGTTGTAGAGCGGGTTCTTCTGGTCGTGGCGCAGGGCGCCGACGAACTGTTCGCTGGTCCAGCCGTTGACGACGGCGGCGGCGGGCAGCTTGGAGCGGTCGATGTCGATGACGGTCGCGTACGGCTGGCAAAGTTCGTCCATGTGCGACAGGGCTTCGGCGTAGATTTCCTTGGCGAGGGCGAGACCCGCCCCACCGGCTTCGGCGAGGCCGATGACTTCCTCGAGCCAGGTCGTGCCCGCGGTCTTCACGTGCACGCCGGCGCCATGCTTGGCGAGCGCGCGGCGGATGGCCGGGTAGATGGAGAACTTGTCGCTGCCGCTGTGCACGGAGAGCTTCAGGTTGGCGGGCAGGCCATACTGCTTGACCGCGTGGGCGATGACGCAGAGGTCGTCGTTGAATTCACGTTCGAATTGGGCGAGGTCGCCGACGTAGTCGACGCCCTTGTTGAAACGGCCCGTGAACTTCGGGGCGATGGTCTGGATGGGCACGCCCTCATCGGCGATGGCGGCGAGGATGACGAGCAGTTCGGGAGGCGTCTGCGGGCTATCGGTTTCGTCCATCGAGATTTCGGGGACGAAACGACCCACGCCCTTCACCGCGGCGATATGGCGATAGACCTTACCGGCTTCCTGCACCGCGAGGAGGAACTTCGCGGCGGTGCGCTCGACGTCGGCGCGGGTGGTCGTGAACGGGCGGTCGATGCCCGCCAAGGTGATGGTACCGACGAGTTCCGGGTGGCGGTCCACGAAAGCCTTCACCGCGGCGGGGTCCGCCGGCTGGGCGATGAAATCGGCCACATCGATGGTGAAGAAGTCGGATACGCCGACGAAACGGTCGACGGTCTTCAGGCCGATGTGGTCGGCGTCGAGGAAGTAGGGGGCGGTCCAACCCAGGGTCTTCACGGCGGCGTCGGCCGCGGCGCGGGTGCTCGTCGGCTCGGACCCGATGATGTTGTGCTCGCGGTTCGACTTGTTCCAAACCGGGACGATCTCGACGCCGAGCTTCTTGGCGGCGAGGCAAGCGGCCAGCTGGGCTTCGGCTTCGTGGGCGAAGCGGTCGCCCATGCCGAGGGAGAATTTACCGATGACGAGAGGTTGGGAGGACATAACTTTGATAAGAAGGAAGGCCGAACCAAATGGAAGTCCCGCCCGACTGCAATACTGGGCCGAGGAAGCGGGCTGTCGTTTCGATGCAATAATGTCGGAAAACACCGCTTGTCCTTGCCCTCCGGCGGACCGTTCCCCTTAACTGACGACCCTTTCTCCTATGCACCTGAAGATTGCTGTCCTGCCTGGCGATTACATCGGCCCTGAAGTCATGGCCGCCGCCCTGCCCGTCCTTGAGGCCGTCCTGAAGAAGTCAGGCCACACCCTCGAGCACTCCACCCACGACGTGGGCGGTGCCGGCATCGACAACCATGGCAAAGCCTTGCCGGACTCGACCCTCGAGGCCTGCCGCGCGGCGGACGCCATCCTCTTCGGCTCCGTCGGCGGCCCCAAGTGGGAAAAGCTCCCCCCGGCCGAACAGCCCGAGCGCGCTTCCCTGCTCCCCCTCCGCAAGCACTTCACGCTCTACGCCAACGTCCGGCCCGGCCTCCTGCTGAAGAACCTCATCGACACCTCGCCCATCCGTCCGGACCGCATCCCGAACGGCGTGGACATGGTCTGCATCCGCGAGCTCACCGGTGGCCTCTACTTCGGACCGAAGTCCACGACCACCCTGGCCGACGGCGACATCGAAGCCATCGACACCATGGTGTACCGCAAGTCGGAGATCGAGCGCATCACCGACGTCGCCATCACGACGGCCCGCGCCCGCCGGAAGCACATCACCCTCGTCGACAAGGCCAACGTCCTCCAAACCTCCGTTCTCTGGCGCAAGGTCGTCGCCGACCGCCTCAAGGCCACGGCGCCGGACATCGCCCTCACCGTGATGTACATCGACAACGCCGCCATGCAGCTGGTCCTCAAGCCGGCGCAGTTCGACGTCCTCCTCACCGAGAACATGTTCGGCGATATCCTTTCCGACGAGATGGCCGTCATCTGCGGCTCCCTCGGCATGATGGCTTCCGCCTCGCTCGGCGCGAATCAGAACCGCCACGGCTTCGGCTACGGCCTCTTCGAACCCTCGGGCGGCACCGCCCCGGACATCGCCGGCCAGGACAAGGCCAACCCGTGCGCGCAGATCCTCTCCGCCGCCCTCATGCTCCGCCATTCCTTCGGCCTCGAAGCCGAAGCTAAGGCCATCGAACTCGCGGTCGAGAAGACCATCGCCGAAGGTATCCGCACCGCGGACATCGCCGGCGGCGGCAAGGCCGTGGGCACGAAGGCGATGGGCGCGGCCATCTTGGCCCGACTCTGAGCGTGGACGAGGAAGCCCGACAGCGCGCGGCCGAACGACGTCGGGAAGCCGTGTGCAGTCCGTTCATGCGGATCGCGCGTTTCCCCGTGGACGTCGCCCGTGAACTCCTCGATGCCGGTTATTACCGCGTCGACCAGCTCGCGGGCCGTTCACCGGAAACCCTACTGTCTGAAATCAAGGACCGGAACAAAGCCGCCCTGCCCGCCCACTTTCTGCCCGCCCTGAAGATGGCCGTCTATTTCGCCGAGTCGGATAGCCCTGACCCGAAGAAGCTGTTCCTGGATCAGTGGCAGTGATGGGACCGACGGGCAGTTGATGGCCGGTCGCCCAAGGGAGGAGCGGCCCCATTTGCCTTCCAACCCATTCCTTCCAACTTGCCGGCCATGGTCCCTTCCATCGTCGTGCCAGTGATGACCCTCGGGAACTGCGTCTTCCTGCCGCAGCAACTCCTGCCGTTGCGCATCTTCGAGCCGCGCTATCGCCTGATGCTCAAGGAGGCGCTGGCGGGCAACCGGATGTTCGCGGTTTCGCAACTCGATGAGGACAACCTATCCCCGGACAACGCAGAACCACCCTGCCCATTTACCTGCGTGGGACGCATCGCGGGGCATGTGGAACTGGAAGACGGCACCAGCCACTTGGTGCTGGAAGGCCTCCGGCGGGCCAAGGTGCTGAAGGTCCAACGCCGCAGCCCCTACCCACGCTTGGAGATCGCCCCGCTTGCGGAAGAAGAGATCGCGGACCCCTTCGCCTGCACACGGGAAATCGCGCGCATCATGGCTTTCTCGGAGAAACTCATCGGTGAGCTCGGCGCCGATGCCGAGCCCCTCATCGAACGACTCCGAGGCCTCACGAATCAACCCGGCCTGCTGGCCGATGCGGCGGCGGGCCATCTCATCACGGACACGCTCGTGCGCCGGCGCCTCCTCGAATGCCTCTCGCCGCAGCAACGCTTGCTCTTGGTTGCCGACCAGCTGGCGCGACTCGAAGCCGAGCGGAGCTTGGGGGAACAAGGTCAGGATTTGGACCCCGGGATGAATTGATCCACGAGGGGACAAGTGGGCATGGTGACACGGGGAGAAGCGAAGCGACCACCCACACGGTCGAACAACGGTGACCGCTACGGCTTCTTCACCTTGATGACCTTGAGCTCCGAAGCTTCGGGCCAAGGCGGCGGACGCGGGAGGTCGCGGTTGGCGTCGAGCGACTCCCAGACCAAGCGATAGGAGAACTCCGTCGACTCGGCCCCCAGGTCCGTGGCCTGGCGAACCTTCATCCCTTCAAAGGTTGACGTCACCTTCAAGGCGCCCGGGGGCACGAGCAGCCCCGACTTCGGCAACTTGAGATCCGGGATCGGTTGCAAGGTCTGGTCATCGAGGATCCAGGTACCGGCGCCTTTCGGGTAGCGGTAGGCCAATTTGAGCTTACCGTCACCGATGGGTTCGACGGCGCCGACCTTGACCTCTTCGACGATGGTGCCACCCCCGGCGAATTCCCAGCGGTAGCCCTGCCAATCGCTGACTTGGATGATGGTCCAGCCCTCGGGGTCGCGCCGCGCCGCGTAGATCTGCAGGTCACCGTTGGCGTCATACTTATGATAGGTGAGGATGACGCGGGCCCGCGTGTCGAAGCCCAGGCTCAGGTTCGAATTGATGATGCCGCCCTTGACGGGGACAGGGTCGACGATTTCGCCGGACGTGAGCGTGATGGGGATCGTCAGTGCCTTGCCGGCGGAGTCGACCCAATGCACGAGGTCGGCGGACTTCGCATAGCTGAGGTCGTGGTTGGTCGCGCAGTCGGACGTATCCCGCCAAACCCAGCACAAGTGGAACAGGCCATCGGGGCCGAGCAACGGCGTGGTGCAATAGGCGTTCATCTTGCCCTGCCCGTTCGTCAACGGAGCCGCGAGCAGACGCGTCCACTTCTGCGTCGCCTCGTCATAGGCGTTATACAAGTCATCTCCGCTGCCGCTATGCCCATCGCGATAGCGGTAGAGCAGCCGACCCGCCTTGTCCTTGATGAACAACGGATAGGTCATGCGCTGTTCGCGTTCGCCGACCATCGGCGCCGCGGCGAGCGAGGAGATATCCCCGGCTTTCGTCGTCCGGAAATAAATCAACGGTACCACGTGCATATTGCCGGACACGTGGAGCTGACCGGCGCGGTCGAGGGCGAGCGTCACATAGTTATGCGAATCCCAGCCCACCGAAGTCGGGAGCTTGTGCGTGACCCACTTTTCCTGATCGAGCCGACGCTGGGCGACCGTCATCTGGCGGTTCGCGTCGTAGTAGGCCGCATACTGGTAGGGTGGCGCGGTGAGCAGGGCGAAGCCCACCTGGTGACCAGCCCAAACCTTATCGATAGGCAGGACATCGGGCAATGGGGTGGCTGCAGGAAGTAGGCCGAGGCTACCCACCAGACAGAGGAATCGGAAAAGCATGAAGGATGACTATGTTAACTCAGTCACCATCAGTTAGTTAAATGTTCCATTCCCGCAAGAATTCCTGCGCTTTTACCTCACTTTCAAGCCCACCTTAGGGCTTATCTCTTGCAAGTTGGAATCATTCCAACTCATTCCTCACTTAGAATGATTCAAAAGCTATCTGAGCACGACCGAGAGAAGCTGCAGGAGTCCTTGGCCCACAGCGGCCAGAAGGTCACTGCCCAACGGGAAATCGTCTTTGCCGTCCTCCTCGCCAAGCGTGACCACCCCACGGTCGAAGACGTCTTCCAGCGCGCCCGTGAGTCGATGCCTGGGCTCTCCTTGGCGACGGTCTACAACTGCCTCGAGACCTTCGTCGGCTGCGGGCTGGTCCGCCAGGTCAATCACGAGCGCGAGTCCACCCGTTACTGCCCCAACCTCGCCCCGCATGCGCATTTCCGCGATGAGGCCACCGGGCACGTCCACGACATCGAACTACCGCCCGAGATCATCCAGAGCCTCCGCTCCATCCTGCCGCCCGGCTTCAACTCCGAGACCATCGAAATCAGTTTCCATGGCCGCTCGCAGGAATCCGCCCCTCGTTCCACCTCCAACTAATCCACTTTTAATCCTATGCCTGACTCCTTGGTCATCAAAAACCTGAACGCCTCGATCGGCGAACGCCCGATCCTGAAGGACTTCTGCCTCACCGTGCCGAAAGGAGAGGTCCATGCCATCATGGGCCCGAACGGCACCGGCAAGAGCACCCTCTCGAAGGTGCTCGCCGGCCATCCCGACTACTCGGTGCAGTCCGGTTCCGCCCTGCTCGACGGCGAAGAAATCCTCGGCCTCGAGCCGGATGTCGTCGCGCGCGCCGGCCTGTTCCTCGCCTTCCAATACCCGAGCGAGATTCCGGGCGTGACCATCGCCAACTTCATCCGCGCCGCCATCGTCGCCCGCCAAGCCAAGGGTACGCCCTTCGACGCCAAGGCCTATTATGCCGAGCTCTACGCGAAGATGGATGCCCTCAAGATGGACCGCAAGTTCACGGCCCGCTTCGTGAACGAAGGCTTCTCCGGCGGCGAAAAGAAGCGCTGCGAAATCCTCCAGCTGATGATGCTCAAGCCCAAGTACGCCGTCCTCGACGAAACCGACTCCGGCCTCGATATCGACGCCTTGCGCATCGTCTCCGAAGGCGTCAACGCCATGCGCGGCCCGGACACCGGCTTCCTCGTCATCACGCACTACCAGCGTCTCCTCGAATACATCGTCCCCGACCGCGTCCACATCATGTGGGACGGCCGCATCGTCCACAGCGGCGGCAAGGAACTGGCCCTCGAACTCGAAGCCAAGGGCTACGATTGGGTGAAGACCGAACTCGCTACGGCCTAAGACCATGGCTGAAATCGACGAAAACCTGGCCCAGCGCGAAGCGATCGAAGTCGATCGCTCGAAGGGCGACTTCAAATACGAGGAGAGCTACGCCTTCGATGCGGGGATCGGCCTGAGCCCAAGCGTGGTCGACTACATCTCCCAGGTCAAAGCCGAGGAGCCGTGGATCCGCGAGTTCCGCCAGAAGGCGCTCAAGATCTTCGAAGGGCTCCCGATGCCGACGCATTGGGCGACCACCGACCTCGACAACATCAAGTTCGAGAACATCCGCTACTACCTCGCCAAGGGCCAGAAGGCCGTGCGCACGTGGGAAGAAGTGCCGGACGACGTGAAGAAGACCTTCGAACGCCTCGGCATCCCCGAATCGGAACGCAAGTTCCTCGCCGGCGTCGAGGCCCAGTTCGATTCGGAAGCCGTCTACTCCCGCATGAAGGAGGAATTGGAAAAGCTCGGGGTCATCTTCTGCGGCCCGACGGAAGGCCTCCGCGACCATCCGGAGATCTTCCGCAAATGGTTCGGCAAGGTCATCCCGGCCGGCGACAATAAGTTCGCCGCGCTGAACTCCGCCGTGTTCTCGGGTGGTTCGTTCATCTACATCCCCAAGGGCGTCAAGGTCGCCCAGCCTTTGCAGGCCTATTTCCGCATCAACGCCGAGAACTTCGGGCAGTTCGAGCGTACGCTCATCATCGCGGACGAGGGCTCGGAAGTCACCTACATGGAGGGCTGCACCGCCCCCAAGTTCGAAACCGCCACCCTGCACTCGGCCGTCGTCGAACTCGTCGCGCTCAAGGGCGCGAAGATCCAATATGTCACCGTCCAAAACTGGTCGGCGAACGTCTTCAACCTCGTCACCAAGCGGGGCGTCGCCGAGGAAGGCGCCGAAGTGCGCTGGATCGATTGCAACATCGGCTCGCGCCTCACCATGAAGTACCCGGGCGTCGTGCTCCGCGGCAAGGGCGCGCGCGGCGAAGTATTGTCCATCGCCTTGGCCAACGATGGCCAGCACCAGGACACGGGCGCGAAGATGATCCACGCGGCCGACGACACGACCTCCAACATCATCGCGAAGTCCATCTCCGTGGGCTCCGGGCGCTCGACGTACCGCGGCCTCGTGCACATCCCGAAGACGCTGAAGAACTGCCGCAACAACACCGAGTGCGACGCCTTGCTCATCAACGAGCATAGCCGCACGGACACCTACCCGGCGATCTCCGTCCGCGGCCAGAAGAACTCGGTCCAGCACGAGGCCAGCGTGTCGAAGGTCTCGGCCGAACAGATCTTCTACATGATGCAGCGTGGCCTCTCCGAAGGCGAAGCGATGTCCCTCGCGGTGAACGGCTTCGTCAACGACCTCGTGAAGGAGTTCCCCATGGAGTATTCCGTGGAACTCAAACGCCTGATCGAACTCCAGATGGAAGGGTCCGTCGGTTAAGATGAGCACCCTCACCGCCCCCGCCGGCGTCCTCGACGTCGCCCTGCAGTCCGCCGAGACCACCCAGTTCCGAGCGCAGGACTGGTTCGCCGTCCTCCGCCAGCAGGGCTGGCACACGTTTCAGTCGTTGCCGATGCCAACCCGCGACGACGAGAAGTGGCGCTTCTCCGACGCCCGTTCGCTCTCGCTCGCTGGCTATGCGCCGGCGCCGGAGCCGACCGAAGCCCTCGCCGCCGCGCTGATTGCCCGTTCGCACTTCGTCGCCCGCCCCGCCGCCCTCGTGGTTCATGTCGACGGACATTGCGTGCTCCGTCCGGCCCTGTCCCCGGAGCTCACCGCCCAAGGCGTGCGCTTCGAGACCTTGACGGACGCGCTGCGTCACCACCCTGCCCTCCTCCAAGAACACCTCCTGAAGCATAGCGCGGGCCTGGGCGGCGCGAAGTTCCTCGCCTTGCACCAAGCTTGGCTGAAGGCCGGCTACGTCCTCTTCGTCCCCAAGGGCGTCGAGATCCGCCAGCCGTTCGTCTCCGTCAACTGGACCTCGACCGACGGTGTCGCGGTCTTCCCGCACGCGCTCATCATCGCCGGTGAAAACGCCGTGGTGTCCATCCAAGACTACCACCTCGGCGCCACGCCGGACGCGCGTGCCCTGGCCATCTCCGCCTGCGATATCCACGCCGGCACCGGCGCCAAAGTCTCCCGTCTCGCCGTCCAAGGCTGGGGCAACCGCACGCAGTCCTTCCAGGTCGACAACACCTGTGGCGGCCGTGACGCGCTCATCACCTCGGTCAACGCCGCCGTCGGCTCCCGCCGGGCGCGCCTCGAAAACACCGTGCGCATCGATGGCCCGGGCGCCGACGTCCGCCTCTACGGCATCAGCGTCGCCACGGGCGAACAGGAATTCGACCAGCGCACCCTGCAGATCCATACCGCGGGCCAGGCGAAGTCCGACCTCCTCTTCAAGAACGCCCTCTTGGGCAAGTCGCGCACCATCTTCTCCGGCCTCATCAAGGTGGCCCCGGATGCCCAGCGCACGGACGCCTACCAGACCAACCGCAACCTCCTCCTCTCGCCCGACGCCGAAGCGGATTCCCTACCCGGCCTCGAAATCGAAGCCAACGACGTCAAGTGCTCGCACGGCGCGACGACGGGTCAGGTCGACGAGAACGAGCTCTTTTACCTGCGCGCCCGCGGCATCCCGCTGGAAGTCGCCCAGGAACTCCTCGCCCAAGGCTTCCTCGAGGAAGTCATCGCGAAGGTTGAGGACGAGGAAGGCGCCGAAGCCCTGCGCGGGATGTTGAGCGCCAAATTCCACCAAGCATAATTCCATGAGCGAAGACACCACCGGCCAACGCCACGCCCCCAGCCCACATGATCGCACGCTCGCGCGCGATGTGCAGGCCACCGTCATTCCGGCCGGCGAACCCGCCGTCCTCCCGGCGGGCACCAAGGTGACCATCACCCACCGCCTCGGCGGCAACTTCACCGTCGTCTGCGACTCCGGTATGTTCCGCATCAAAGGCACGGACGCCGAAGCCCTCGGCGAGCAGGTGCCGACCGACGCCACCGAGAACGAAGGCAAGACGGACGCGTATGGCTCGGTGGGTACGGCGGAACACCCCGGCCACAGCGGCAAGCCTTCCGATGAAGCCGTCTGGGAAAGCCTGAAGAAGGTCTTCGACCCCGAGATCCCGGTGAACATCGTCGACCTCGGGTTGGTCTATTCGCTCAAGGTCGACGCCATCGATGGCTCGGCCGATCGCCACAGCGTGGTGGTCGCCATGACCTTGACTGCGCCCGGTTGTGGCATGGGTCCGGTCATCGCTGAAGACGCGCGCAACCGAGTGCTCTCGGTGCCTGGCATCAACCAAGCGCAAGTCAGCATCGTCTGGGACCCGCCGTGGACCCAGACCATGATTTCCGAAGACGGCAAGATGCAGTTGGGGCTGATCTAAAGGGCACCAAAGGGGCCCATTGGAGGGGACAAGGTGACACGGTGACAAGGGGTAAGCCATTAAGGCCACCCTGCTCTCTCCGCTTACACCCTAATGCATCTTAGCACCTTATCCCTGAAGCGAAATCACGGAACCGTGGGCGTGACCAATAGCCATGCAAGCAGACCATGCAACACATGGACACTCCATCACCCAGAGGAAAAGTAAACTCCTTCAGAGACCTCATTGTTTGGCAAAAAGCTAAACGGCTGGCTGCTGACGTCTATCGGCTTTGCCTTTCCTTCCCCAGCGATCGGCACAGAGGCCTAACCGAGCAAATGCTGCGCTCGGCTGTATCTATTCCGTCTAACATCGCAGAAGGAGACGAACGCGGAACAAACAGAGACTCGCTTAGGTTCCTGCAAATTGCCCGCGGCTCTCTGGCCGAACTCGAGACCCAGTTACACATCGCCAAAGAGATCCATTTAATCAGCGATGCGGACTCGGAAAACATAGAGGCAAAAATCACCGAGGTAGCCCGACTGCTAGGCGGAACAATCAAGATGCGGCTAGCCAGGGAAAGGCGGTCGTGAAGCCCTGATTCTAAGTTTCGCCCCCTTGTCACCGTGTCACCTTGTCAACGTGTCCCCACATTTATCCTTCCCCCTACAGGTATTCGTGGGAATATAGGGAACCGCCTCCACCCCCGGCGGTCATCCTTCCCTTACCCCATGAAGTCGCTCCTGCGTTCATCGTTCCTTGGCTTGGTCTTCGCTGCCCTCGCCGCCCCGCTCATCGCCGCGCCGGCCGTCCCGGAAGACGCCCGCTTCAAGGTCGAGAAGCTCTTGGGCGACATCCCGCAGCCGATGACGATGGAGATGGGCCCGGACGGACGGCTCTACTTCAATGAATACGGCGGTTTGCTCAAGGCCATCGACCTCAAGACCAAGCAGGTGAAAGTCATCGGCAAGCTCGAGGTCTTCCTGCAGCAGGAGAATGGCTTCCTGAGCTTCGCGCTCGACCCGAAGTTCGCGGAGAACGGTTGGGTCTACTGCCTCTACTCCCCCATCGGCTACGATGGTCAATCGATCTCCCGTTTCACGATCAAGGACGACGTGCTCGACCTGAAGAGCGAGAAGGTGCTGTTGCGCTACGAAGAGCAGCGCAAGGAGTGCTGTCACCATGGAGGCAGCATGCTCTTCGGTCCGGACGGCAACCTTTATTGGTCGGCCGGCGACAACACGCACCCCTTCGGCGACAGCCAGAGCTACTCGCCCGCGGATGAACGTCCCGGTCGCCTGCCATGGGATGCGCAGAAGTCCGCCGCCAACACCATGAGCCTCGCCGGCAAGGTGAACCGTATCCGCCCGAAACCCGACGGCACCTACGAGATCCCGGCTGGCAACCTTTTCCCCGTCGGGACGCCCAAGACTCGCCCCGAAATCTTTGCGATGGGTTGCCGGAATCCGTGGCGCCTCTCCATCGACCGCGCCACGGGCTACGTCTACTGGGGCGAAGTCGGCCCGGACGCCAACGTGGACGGTCCCCGCGGCTCGCGCGGGTACGATGAGATCAACCAAGCCCGCAAGGCCGGCAACTTCGGCTGGCCCTACTTCGTCGGCGACAACTACGCGTACGCCAAGGTCGATTTCGCCACCAACGCCATCGGTCCACTCGCCGACCCGAGCCGCCCGCGCAACACGAGCCCGAACAACACGGGTTTGAACGACCTACCGCCCGCGACCCCGGCGTTCATCTACTGGCCCTACAAGAGCCCGAAGAAGTGGCCCGAACTCGGCGAGGGCGGCCGCACGGCCTGCGCCGGCCCGGTCTTCCACTATTCACCGTCGTTCGAAAAGACCAATGGCTTCCCCGAACACTTCGACCGATGCCTGCTCTTCTGGGATTGGCAGCGTCCGTTCATCAAGTGGGCGCGCCTCGATGCCGACTCGAACCTCGTCGGCATCGAACCCTTCACGAACGGCAAGGTCGTCACCGGCAATTCCGCCGACCAGGTGAAGAAGCTCCAGCCCGCCATCGCGGACGGCGCGACGCTCCTGAAACGTCCCGTGCACGCGGTCTTCGGTCCGGACGGTTGCCTTTACTTCATGGATTACGGCGAGACCTGGGGCGCCAACCGCGACAGCGGCCTCTACAAGATCTCCTACCTGCGCGGCAACCTGCCGCCCATCGCCAAGGCCGCCCTTTCGGCGAGCTTCGGGAAAGCGCCTTTGGCCGTGAAGCTCAACGCGGCGGGCTCGAGTGACCCCGAAGGAAAAGCCGTGGCTTATACGTGGAAACTCCAACCCGGAGACCGCCCCCTCGGTGTAGGCGCGGAACTTTCCACGACGCTCACCGAAGCCGGGAATTTCTCGATCGAACTTACCGTCAAAGATGCCGACGGGGGCGAAGCCCTCGCGAACGTGCCCGTCGTCGTAGGAAACACGCCCCCGCAGGTCCGCTTCACGGCTCCGCAGGACGGCGATTTCTTCACCCCCGGAAAGAAGGTCGCCTTCGAAGTCGCGGTGCAAGACGCGGAAGACGGCAACTCAGCCGATAAGGCAACCGAGTTCGGCCTGCGCGCGTTCGTGTCGTCGGCCTTCGTCGCCGGCGACGGCAAGACCGAGGCCACCGCCCCCGGTCTGACGCTCATGCGCCAAAGCGACTGCCTGAATTGCCATGCGACGGAGACCCCACTCGTCGGCCCCTCCTTCGTCGCCATCGCGGATAAATATCGCGGCGTGAAGGACGCCCCGGAAACCTTGAACAAGAAGATCCGCCTCGGCGGAGGCGGCGTGTGGGGACAGGTGCCCATGCTCGCTCATCCGCAGCATACCGTCGATGAAGTCGCGTTCATGTTGCGTTGGATCCTCGCGCTCGAAAAAGGCAAAGGTGGTCCGTCCATCACCCGCGGACTCGCAGGTGAAGTGACCGCCCCCAAGGCCGACAAGGCGGGTCAATTCGTCCTCGAAGCCACCTACACCGATGCCGGCGCGGCCCCTGCAGGCTCACTGGGCGGCAAAGCGACGGTCGCCCTGCGCACCCGCCGCATCGAGGCGGAATCGGCCGAACTGAACGGGCCTAAGAACACCGGCAAGACCGTGGGATCGACCAACCACGGGCACACCCTCAAGTTCGCGAACCTCAACCTCACCGACAGCCAAAGCCTCACGGTGTTCGCATCCGCGGGCGGCGGCTCCAAGGGCAGCAAGGTCGAAGTCCGTCTTGATGCGCCCGATGGCCCGCTGCTTGGTACCGTGGACATCACCCACACGGGGGAGTGGAGCAAGTTCGCCGAAAACAAGGCGCCGTTGACGGCTTCGACCGGACGCCACGACGTCTACCTGGTGCTCGTCAACCCGGGCAAGGGCGGGCTGATGAACATCGATTGGGTGCAGTTCAACCCTTAAGGGCCGGTGAGTTCGCACCGGTCTAGCCATGGATAGGCCATCCCTCGGTGAAGTGACGCAAGTTTCGCTTTGCCCGCGGAGACCCTGACGTCAGGATTGCCGATCCGTCCCGCACCACGTGTCCGACCCTGCTCCTAAGCCCAAGCCCCTCGACCCTTTCGATCCCGAGGTCATCGCCCGCGCCAACCGGGCCATCTTGGTGGGGCTCCAACGCCAGGGTGAAACGAATGAAGAAGCCCAGCTCCTCCTGAACGAGCTCCACGAACTCGTCGAGAACCTCGGCGTCGAGATCCGCGGCTCGCTCATCGCCCGTATCCGTGAAGAAAGCCCGCGGCACCTCGTCGGCTCCGGCAAGATGGAGGAAATCTCCAAACTGGCGCACGACAAGGAGTGCGGCCTCGTCATCTTCGACGACGAACTCACGCCGGCGCAGCAACGCAATTGGGAGAAAGACTCCCTCGGCCTGCACGCCATCGACCGCCAGGAAGTCATCCTGGACATCTTCGTCACGCGCGCGAAGACCAAGGAAGCCGTGCTGCAGGTCGAACTCGCCAAACTCCAGCAACAGCTCCCCCGCCTCAAGCGCCTCTGGTCGCACTTAGACCGGCAGCGCGGCGGCGGCGCCATGCAGCGCGACGCCGGCGAGACGCAGATGGAAATGGACCAGCGCAAGATCCGCGACAAGATCGCGAAGGTCCGGCGCGACCTCGCGGCCGTCGTGGCCCAGCGCGCCACGCAGCGCAAGCAACGTCAGCGCATCCCGTTGCCGACCGTTTCGATCGTCGGTTATACCAACGCCGGCAAGTCCTCCCTGCTGAACAAGCTCACCGGCTCGGACGTCCTCGCCGCCAACCAGCTCTTCGCGACGCTCGACCCGACGACCCGTCGGCTGGAGTTGCCCTCCGGTCGCGCGATGTTGCTGACCGACACCGTGGGCTTCGTCCGCCGCCTCCCGCACCGCCTCGTCGAGGCCTTCAAGGCGACCTTGGAGGAAGCCATCCAAGCGGACTATCTGATCCACGTCGTCGACCTCTCCTCCCCCGAGCGCGAGAAGCATGCCCAGACCACCCTGCAGGTCCTCCAGGAAATCGGGGCAGGCGACCGCCCCATCATCACGGTCCTCAACAAGGCCGACCTCGTGGACGAAGTGGTGAAATCGGAAGCCAAGTCCCAGCACCCGGGGGCCATTCTCTTCAGCAATTACACCGGGCAAGGCATCGCGGAACTGCAGGAACTGCTGGAGTCCTGCGCCTCCGAGCGTGACCAAAAAGTCACATTGCTCCTCCCCCACGACCAATACGCCTTGCTGGCCAAGCTCCACGCCGGAGCCACCGTTTTATCGAGCAAACCCGAAGACATGGGCACCCGCGTCGAGGCCATCGTCCCAGCCCGGCTGCAGGCCCAGGTCGACCCTTGGGTCGTCGGCCGATGATTTTTTGCTACCCAAAACCGAAACTTATCCCTAAAACTGTTGTTCTAATACTGTAACACACTCCCATGCGTCACCTCGCCCTCCTCTCCCTCCTTGTCACCGCCTCGGCCTTTGCCGCCGATGCCCCTAAGGCTAACGCTAGCCGCGAAAAGGCTTGGAAAGATGACATCTTCCCGATGCTCGAAAAGAGCTGCGCGGGTTGCCACGGCAAGGACCCGGCCAAGAAGCCCAAGGGCGGTTACAACATCATGACCCTCGAGTCCGCGGCTAAGGGCGGCAAGGAAAACGGTGACGGCATCTCTTGGGGCAACGCCGCCAAGAGCTCGCTCTACAAGCTCTCCGAACTCGGCGTCACCAATCGCGACGACGAAATGGCCATGCCTCCGAAGAAGGCCAAGTCCGAGCCCCTGACCAAGGAACAGCTCGCCAAGCTCAAGGCCTTCATCGAGGCCAAGTAAACCACGGCGCAAGCCACCTACGAAAGCCCGCGGCCCTAACCGCGGGCTTTTTTGTGCCTATGGGTAGAGGTCGGCCACGCCCAGCGCGTCGGCCAAGCCGCGACTTCCGTTTGACCCCCACGGTGAACGCGTCATAAAAACACCTCCCCACTCGCCCCCACTTTAACCATGTCCGACAAGTCCCCCCTCACCAAATACGCCCGCCTCTGGCTTGCCCTCGGACCCAACCTTGCCCTCGTTCTGCTGGCTTGGTTCCTCCCGCACGACGGCGAAGACCGCGGTCCGGCCCTTCTCTCCATCGCCGGCCACCAGCACTTCATCCTCCTGCACTTCCCCGTCGCGATTCTGATTCTGATTCCGGTCTTCGAAATCTGGGACCGCCACAACGAAGCGGGACTCCTGATCCGCCGGCTCAGCCTTCTGGGCGCCGTCAGCATCTGGGCGACCTGCGTCTTCGGCGTCCTGGAAGCCTACTTCAACGGGTCGGACTACAGCAACCTCGACACCCACCTGTGGACCGGCATCGCCGGCTCCTTCCTGGCGAGCGCCGCCTGGCTGCTCATCTCCCAAAGCTGGCGCGTGCGCGTCGCCGCGCAGATCGTCGCCGTCGTGGGCATGACCATCGCCGCGCACATCGGCGGCGACAAGGTGCATGGGGACCTTTTCAAGCCGAACCAAGAATCGACCAAGACCGCCCAGGCCCTAACCACGCCCTTGCCTACCGGTCGCCCCGGAATGGCCGGCTGAATCGACGCCCGGCTCGGGCCGAAACCTTTTTCTTTTGCCCCACCGCCGCCTCCCCCCTAACAATC
>Ga0255113_1000117_pt1 | contig 22780 bp, 25 predicted proteins | sample Law_Yuk_RepC_8h_FD_188473 | JGI IMG/M metagenome (GOLD analysis project Ga0255113, IMG submission 188473) | Freshwater microbial communities from St. Lawrence River, New York, United States - Law_Yuk_RepC_8h | ecosystem: Environmental > Aquatic > Freshwater > River | place: USA: New York... | reverse complement strand
ACCCATTTGGTAATAGTTGATTACAGTTCCTAATGCAATCATAGTAGCAAGCTGCACCGCTATCTTTCTAATTTTTAATGAACCATCATATAGCACCGCATAGAGCTGAAAAAAGCCTACAAATGAAGCTATGACCTGTAAGATTAGATAAGGGTCGCCTAACTCAAACATAGCAAACGGAAGTATCAGTGCGTGTAATACACCAATCAAAACCTCGTTTGGCTCAGAGTCCGAGTAAAGAAATATTTGCATAAATCTTGTTATACCTTTTTTCATTTACTCCTCCGTTTTACCTTGTTTAAATCCCTTGATTAGCCCCGTAACAGACTCAATGGTAGTTAGACCTAAAGAAACCATTACAAGGGCTGTAGTAGCCCATACAAGCGATTCTGCAGGTACTACATGAGCCTCTGACATAGAGTTGGTGTATAAGGTCCAATAAAGAAAACCTGCCCCAATAATGCCCACTAATCTTTTACTAGAGTTATTACTCTCTGAGGAGAAAAATCCCCCCATCCAATTAAATACTTTCTTCATTGTTTGTTGTTACAGGTTCTTCAACAATTGATGTTGGAGGTACAGGAGCTGGGACCCATGGCAAAGGCAAATTTACAATAGGGGGGTTTTTAAGGTTCTCGATTTGCGCCTCAAGGTTGCTATCTAAAGCGTGGTCATCTAAGCCATCTGCTAACCATTCAACTACTTTAGAATAAGTTAAATCTGCATAAGCAGTAAAGTCGGTTGCCGAAGGTGTAGCACAAGATAATACTCCGTAAACTTCTGCAAAGTATTGTTCGTCTGTACCTTCGTATCTGTAATGTACTCGTTTAACTACATCGGTTAAACCATCTTCGCTTGGGGCAGTGTCCATTTGAACCACTACCCATTTTGTTTCTAATGCCATTTTTAAGGTGTTGAACTATTTAAATTAATATAATATACTGTTCCGTCTACGCTTACAGGTAAGTAACGAGTTACGTTAAACGCAGTGCCGCTTACACTTGCTCCTATTTTGATTGCTGCTCTACCCCAACCCGTGTCTGGTTCTCCTGTCTTTATTGAGCCTGTGTTTATTTCTACGTTACCCCCCGAAGTTATGCGCATACGTTCGGTAGAATTTGTACCAAACCTTAAGAAAGAATTTCCTGTTCCAATATACATTGGGTTGTCTGCGCCATAAAGTAAAAAGGCTTCATAGGCACCTGTAATTCCTAATACCCCACCTGTAGACCTTTCTATACCACTCCATAAAGTGCCGCCTGTATTTACAATTCTTTGGTTTGTAAAATTAGTTCCTGTAGTAGATGTTAATCTTAACGATGCTTCAGCAACAGAAATATCTAAAGTAGTACCCGGCGAGTTAGTACCTATACCTAATCTTCCAGCACCATCTAAAATCATTCCATCATATAAAGTATATCCGCTTCCTTTATTAGTAAAATATTGAAATTTTAAATCACCTGCATAATATTCAGTTCCATTACTTCCTTGTGTCCATGTAGAGTAGATAGTGCCACCTATATCACCACCGACAGCAGAATAATGTAGTTTTCCATTTAATGCTAAATATGCTCCGTGATAAGATGTTGATTGATTAATCAATAATGCACCACCATTTGTTATGCGCATACGTTCGGCACTATTACTATAGATTAAAAAATCATTATTTGAAAATCCACCAATATAAGCGTTGTTATTTACATTTGGGTCTGTTATACCAAACCGAGCAATAGTTGTAGTACCGTTAATAGTTAAATCAATACCTTTATTAGCTGCGCCTGCATTTACAGTTAACGTATTGTTAGGGCTTGTAGTACCTATACCTACGTTACCGCCACTTGTTATACGCATTCTTTCATTTATACCAAAAGCCAATGCTGTTCCAAATGCTAAATCTCCTTTCCCCCAATTTGAGTCACCTCCTGCACCTTGATATACTCCCCAAATGCCTGCGTATGAATTATTATAAGCGCTATTAACTCCCAATGAACTAAAGCTAATTATAGGAGAATAAGCACCTACGCTATATGTATTATTTGTTAAATCAATACCACCACCAATAGCAGCATTTGCATTATTAGATGAAGGGATTGTAATTCCTGAATTATCAAAAGTATTGCCTGTTCCATTGATATAAGGAAGCCTTGCCCCGTTATATCCACCTAAAGATAATTTAGTAATAGGACTACTCGTACCAATTCCAACATTCCCCCCACTTGTTATGCGCATACGTTCGGTATTTGCAGTACCAAGTGCAACTGTATTATCGGCAGGTCTGAATATAAAAGCATCTGCCGTTGGTGCTGATTGGTTAGAACGTAAAATATGATAATCAGAACGTGAAGCTCCTGCAACATCTAAAAGATATCCGGGCGATGTAGTACCTATACCTACGTTACCAGACGAGGTTATGCGTAAACGTTCAGTGTTTGGAGAACCTGTATAGAATGTTATTTTACCGCTTCCGTATTGTTGTGCAATTCTTAATTCTTCATTTCCTGCATCTTGTTGAAAATATGAATTTGCACCTAAAACAAGTCTTATAGTATAAGCATCAATATTTGAGGTGTATAAACTTCAAATTGACCCGCAGGACTTGTAGTTCCTATACCTACGTTGCAACCATTAAAATAACTTGCAGAACCATTGTAACCTAAAGTCAATACATCTCTTACCGCATCATTAATTGCATAGTTATTGCTACCTGATGGCAAGTATGTTTTCCATTGAACAATTGTATTATTTAAATATAAAAGAGGAGAAGTAGAATTTATTACTCTTATTCCTGAGCCATTAATGTCAAGACTAACACCCGGACTTGTAGTTCCTATACCTACGTTATTCGCTTGTGAAATTGATATTACAGATGTAGTTCCTCTTCTGAAATCCCAACGAATACCACCTGCATCAAAATAATTACTAATTCTTAAACCATTTGTATTGTCAGAAAATTGCGCAAAATCTGTAAAAGCATTTACTGTTTCAGCTTTAACAACAGAAAAAATCGTATTAGGTAATGTAGTACCTATACCTACTCCTGTTGCGTTAATCCAAATTTGTGTTGCAGAAGCACCACCAGAACCACCGCTTAATGCAAGGGTAGAATAATTACCTGTGCTTCTATTATAAGCTAATACATTGCCAACTCCACCAGATACTCCTACTTCAACCGCAAGTCCACCACCTGCCGTATACCAACCGCTAAATCTACCTTGACCTGCATTAATTTCATTTGTTAATGATAAGCTATATGCACTTACACTACTTGAGAATGTAGCTGCTCCTGTAGCTAATACATTAAATAAGGCAACTGAACCATCATATGGTTGAACTACAAATGCGCTATGTGAACTTGTTGAACCACCTCTTACAACTAACCCTTCACCTGTTGCAGATGTATTATAAATTACTGCTCCATAGTTACCACTTGTTGCGTGGCTTACAAGCAATCTACCACTAAATCTACCTTCTCCACTCACATCAAGCTTATATGTATCATTAGTGTTTCCTATTGATAAATTACCTGAAGCGTTTAACGTCATAGCTTGTGTAAAGCTGATAGCGTTACCTGCCGTACCTGAAGGAGCAATTCTCCAAATGTGTGTATTACCCTGTATATGATACTGAGCAGCAGTTGCCGTTCTTGTATAAATATCTTGAATAGAAGAATTTTGGAAAGAGTTATTATTTATCCATACGTTGTTACCTCCGCTATATGCAGCATTATTTGCACATATATTAGAACCAGCATCGCCAATTTGTATTGCTTTTACATCACTCTGCCACGCACTCGGTGTAACTCCTAATCCTAAATTGCCTGAAGATGTAAGAGTCATTGCAGCACTTCCTGCATTTGGTGTAAAAGTAATACCCATTCCACTATCAACTCCAATATCAGCATAACTATTAGCATTGCTTACATTTGGGTTTAATATAATATATTTACCACCCCTTCTAAAAAAGGCATACCCTGCTACATCAATATAAGTAGAAGCATCTTGTACAATACTATTACCTATTGTACTTGTACCTGTAAACTTAGGTAGGTAGTTAGTAGTACCTGTACCTGTTACGGGGTTTGTTAAAGCACTTTGCTTATTGTTAAACGTAGTCCAATCTGCACTTGATAAAGCACCTCTATTAGTTGCACTTGCAGTTGGTACGTTTAAAGTAATTACCGGAGTTGTAGTTCCGTTAGCAACAGTTGAACTTAAGTCCGTACCGCTTGTTCCTAAAGTTAAAGCAGCAACACTTGTAACAGTTCCCACGCCTGCGCCACCTACTAAGGCTAAGGTACCCGTAGCTCCCGGTAATGTATAAGTATAAGTACCATTAGATAAGGTAGAGCCTAAAGTTAATCCACCTGCAATCACAGCGTTACCACTTGAATCCAAACTCATTTTTTGAGTTGCCGTACCACTTCCAAAACCAAATAATATCTTACCATTATTTTGATTACCAATGGTCATATCCCCTGCAACAGAGCCTTGTATATAGTTATCGTTAGCCCCAGACATTGCAATAAAACCATTAATGGTAGCTCCCGTAACAGCATTTGTTAATCTTACAGAAGGAGCAGTACCTACTATTTGCAGTTGGTCATCTGTTCCACCTGTATTCAATGTTACTTTTGAAGTAAAAGTCTTAAGAGCTGTTATGGTTTGTACCGTATCAGTAGTAACATAATTGCCTGCTGCCTGCTTGCTATTAAAAGTAGTCCAATCTGTTGAGCTTAAATAGCCATTTTGAGAGCCATTAGCCACTTGGATAGACAAAGCCCCAGTTCCACTATTATAGCTCAATGGTGAGCTTGCAGATAGCGAAGAAAGGGTAATAAAGTTAGCTCCGTTTGTAAGCTGACTTGTATTGGTCGGTATTGTAATAACACCTGTGGTATTATCATAAGCTCCCGAACCTGCCGTAAAGCTTAAAGCAAGTCTTGCTCTTGAGTCTAAATAGTATAAATTAGTTCCTTCTGCAATATTAGAAGTAGTCAAACTCACCGCTCCTGTAAACCCGTTTACCGAACTTACCGCATCTGTATTGTCTACTTTATCCCATGTAGAGCCATTAAATATAGCCCAGTCACCTACTTTCCAATCGGTAATACCATTTAAGTTGGTAGAGCCTGCAACATCTACTATGTAATAATACCCCTTAGTTCCTACTGAACTTGTCAATGTAGGGGTATTGGTAGATGCGTTCCATACGCCTTGATAAGTAACGCCACCAGCTAATCCTGAGATTTGGTTTTGTACCTTACCAAAGGCCTGTAATATAGAATCGGTATCAGCAATAGTGCCACCACCTGTTAAATTCAATCCTGTAAGAATCTTACCTGTAACAGCAGAGGTGCTTAAAGTAACACTAGCACTTCCCGGTCCTGAAGCTGTAGCCTCCCCCGTTAATGCAGTTATGTAGCTACCTGCCGCTTGTTTATTATTGAATGTATTCCAATCCGTAGAACTCAAATAACCATTCGTTGAAGTTGTTGCTTGAGATATACTAAATACCCCTGTAGTATTATCGTAACTTAAAGGAGCTGTAGCTGATAAAGCTGTTAAAGCAATAAAAGCACTTGGGTTAGAAGCTAGATAATAAGTTGAATTATCATAGCTGATAGTTGTACCGCTAATCTTAACAAACCCAGTACCATTTAAGGCGGTTTGCTTATTGTTAAATGTGGCCCAATCAGTATTACTTAAATAACCATCACTAGCAGCACTTGACTGAGTAATGCCTATAGTTCCACTTCCTGTAATAGTTCCACCTGTAAGCGGTCCGCTAGTTCCAACGCTAGTAACGGTTCCTACATTCCATGTTCTGTTTGTAGATAAGTCGTAAGCAGTTCCGTTAATAGTTAAGGTAGTAGCTGCATTTGCAGGGGTGTATCCAAGTAATGTACCGATAGTCGCAGACTTCCAAAGGTTAGTTGCCGTGTCTCTATAAAGAACACCTTTATTAACATAAGGGGTAGGGGCAACGTCATGAAGTTCTTCAAGCTCATAACCGTTATCAATCTTTACAAATATCTTACCGTGATTTGCATGAGCATAAACCACAAACCCCACAATAACAGTATGTATTGGAGCCGATGGTTTTATGTTTGTAATACGACCTGAAGTTGTACCACTTAAATATAAAGTATCGCCATCTGTCCAAGTTTCACCTTGAAGCGAACCTGTTGTATTAATTTCATTAACAATACCAGAAACGGTAATAAAACCTTCCTGATTGTTATTTATATTTTCTGTTACTAATCCTAAAGTATCTTTTGAGTTTGCATCATTGTCAGCTCTCGCTAATCCGACTTGAAGTCTTTGACCTTGCGCACCAATTATTTTTACAGCTTGATAATTTGATTCTAACAAATTACCTCCTGTTCCGTTTACTACTCTTGCTACTTGCTCTTGACCAATTTGAAGCGTAACATTATTACCCATCAAACGTAAATCCATTGTACCATCAGAAGAATTCCATTGCATCCTACCAACCTGTAGAGAGCCTGATGGAGTTAAATCTGCTTGAAAATAACCAGAAGAAATACCAAACTCACCTAAATCAACATTAGTAGTTGCTCCAATGTATGGAACATAACCATTAGCAGAAGCTGCACCAATATCAGATAATACTTGAGCGCCAGTTCTATACTTTACAACACCGCCATCACTCACTAAGAATTTATCTGTATCTATAGTAGCGTTAGTAATAGTGTTTAATTGCGTAGCCCCATCTACTGTAAGACCAGCCTTAATTAAAATATTGGATAAGAATTTCATATTATTTATTTACAATAACCCTGTATTGATTTGTTGTTGGAGCACTAGCAAACGAAACTGAAATAGTATTCACCCCAGTTCTTAAAACATCAGCAATCACTGTCTCACCTGTAGCATTCTCATATAACTCAACATCCACATCAAGCGAATTGAGACTGTGCGTAACAGTGAAACTTGTAGCGATATTATTTCCTACGTTTACCACATACTTGCCAGCATTGATCTGACTAGCTATGTAGTTTATCAAATCGGTCTGCGCAGTTATAGTACCAGTAATGTTACCCCAAACAGCGCCCGGGAATAGTGGCGTAAGATTATAAGGAGCGATTGGAGCATTCAGTGGGACATATGTCGGTATCTGGTAGTTATGAAGTACCGCTATTAGATCCGACAAGTCTCTAAATATCCCTGTTGTGTTAACAATCTTTATGCGATCAACAATATGCGTAAATAAAGTTTGCGCATATTCAAAGTCATTTCTAGTTTGTGCAAACTCATTAACAGTATCCACCTGATTTTCTAGTGTGTTTTTGAGCAACACTATCAGGCTAATTATTTGACTTACCGTTGGCGGTGTTTCAGCATATGTACTCACCGTCTTTGTGATAGTCTCCTCAACCGTCAACCAAGAATAGGTCTGATGGGTATAAACAAGACTAGATGTGAGCGTGATAGTATAGTTGGCGTCCCAGTACTGGTTAGAGAACTTAACATCAAGTGTAGCTGTGGTTCCTGTAATAGTTCCTGTTGGGGTAGATACCGCAGTCCAAGCTCTTGTTACCGCCGTGTTGTTATAGTTTGAAATCTGATATGCAGTTGAGTCGATGTACTCTAACTTAGGAGTAAAGACATCAAACTGATTTGTCATAACTAAAGACGCAGGCGCATACTGAAATTGAAAGTTTCTTGTAAAGTCTGTAGACAAGTACCCCGGAGCTGCCGCAGTATACTTGATAGTATAAGAACCCCTCTGCACCTGCCCAGAGGCGTCTAGTGTCAGGACGAACGAAAAGCTAGAGCCTGCAGACGGGATGTCTGGCGAATTGATATTTCCAGTTCTTACGTAACCATCAGGCTGGATAATCTCGAAGATACCAACGAGACCGGCAGGTGGAGATGTTGTCGTATCTGTTAAGACTAACGTAGGGGTCCCGTCAAGATCGAACTTGACATTAAAAGATGTATTTGAAATTGTTGGCATTTGGCAGCAAAATTCCTTATAAAGTGTGACTATAATGGGAAAAACAACCCCAAAAAAAAGCCCCTCCTGAGAACAGGAAGGACTTAACCAAACCAAACGCGAGATGAACCCCTGTTTAGTTGTAAACTAGGGCCATCACTTCTTGGCCTTACTTTGAATAGTTTGGTATACTTTCTCACCTTTCGCCGAGCTAACACAGAATGAGATCAACTCATCTACTGCGTCACTGCCAGTTGCTCTAGCCACTGTAAGGATTGCCTCCTTATTTGGCCATTCAAATCTTGACTGCTCCTCGTTAAATACAATCACGCCCTTAGATAAACCTCGGTTGATTGTAGCTTTCATTACAGCTTGCTTATTACCTATAAGATCTAGGAACGAAACTGGATCTGTATCAGCTAGCTCCTCTAATTCATTTCTTAATACAGCAACAGGCCTTGAGTCGTCCTTACCTAGCGCTGCTGTAAAGTTTTTAACATCTTCTGGATCTAGGTCAGCTGCTGCGTTTAAAGCTTCACGCTTCATGTTACGCTTCTTGCTTTCCTTCTCAGCTTTAGCACCCTCATCTACAAGCTCAAATACAATTTCTTTTGTAGTATCTCTTTTTGGGTTAGATGCATTATGGTTGCATAATGTTAGGTAGCTATGTATTTCCTGATCTATTGCTCTACCACCAAACAATGTCATATGACCTGCCTGATTACCATAGAAAAATATTTCATGGAATGTATGGTTGCCTTCAGAATCTACCGATTTAACAGCGGCGATGTCTATATATTCTTGCTTTTCTTCATCCCAGATCTGATCGATAACTGGCACATTCTTAGAAGCAGGAATCGCTAAGCGCGAAGGATCCATTGGATTTTTCTGAATACCAAAAAGCCTGTAGGTAACTCTTTCACCCGGCTTTAGCATTGTTGATTTTAATAACTTGTCTGACAGGTTATTAAACTGTTTTGTCTTTTTCATTCTCGGTTTTATTGGTTTTAAAATTCTTTTAGTTTTAAAATAAGGAAGGGGACACTAGGTCCCCCTCCTCGTCTATTTTAGAGACTAGACTAATTTAAAGAATTGGTTTGCACCTAAGATCTCTAAACCTTGGATTGATTCGTAATGGATTTCCAATACGCTTCTTTCGTTGGTAGGAACTGGAGCAAGACCACCTAATAAGATCTCACGATACTTAAGATCAAGACCGTCACCAGCCATGTATCTTACACCGATACGATCTACCATAGCGCCATCGATAGTCTTCTGCTTTGTAGCAGGAGCACCGTAAGCAGCATCTTTGAAGTTAGGTCCACCAGTGAAGTTTACGATATTCTTGTGATCAAGAAGTGGTAAATACTTCTTATGGTAAGTACGTCCGTAGATCTTCACGCTGTCGATACCTAAGTCTAATTTAGACTGTACGTTGAAACGAGCAGCTTGAGAAACGATAGCACCGTTACCTAAAGCATTAAAGAAGTTATCCCATGCGATGTTTTGAGTAGTACCTGTGAAAAGGAAGTACTCAGCAGGGCAACGATCTTTGTTTAAGCTTTGAGTTAAAGTCTTAACGTCAGCAGCGCTTAAAGAACCAGCAGTTAATAAACTTTGGTTTACACCGTAAGTTGTAACATACTGATCAAGACCTGCAGTTGTTTGAACTGGTTTACCTTCGCCATCAACTAATGAAGGGTTAGCGTCAGCAAACTGAGTTGTTGACATACGACCGAACATTAAAGCTGCACTGATATCACCACGGAATTTCATTAAAGATTCGTGCTGACCTTTGTACATGTAGAAAGGTTTACCTTGGAACTCAACTTCAACTTTAGAAGCCTTCTGAACGTCAGTGATACTGAACTTGCCTTTGAAAGCTTGTACTTGGTTGTAGTACTTTGTTACGCCCCAACGCTTAGCATCAGGAGAAAGTGAACCTTCACCAGCAGCGTTAGAGAAGAAGCTGATCTTATCAGCAGCAACAAGAGTTAGATTACTTGCATCAACACTCTTAACAACTACGCTAGAGCCAGACTTAGAGAATACATAACCTACCTTACCGTCAGGGAATAATACTAATTCGCCAGCGTTAACGTAAGCATAAGCTGTAGCATCAATTGTAGCGGTTACTGAAGTTGTACCAGAACCAGTTACTGCAGTTACAGTAGCAAGAACATACAATTCTTCGTTTACAAAGTGATGATATGTAGGAACAGAAGTAGGATTAGAACGACCAGTCAATTCCATGATGTCAAGGAAAGAAGACTCTTCGTTTGTAATGTCCAATACTTTGTTCAGGATTTCCCTCTGATCGAGGAAGTTTACGGATGATACGTATTTTTTGTCGTATTGTCCAATTGTACCTGCCATTTTTTTAAATTTAAGTAGGGGTTAGGAATAAAAATTATTTTGTCATCCCTCTGTCAGCGAAGGCCTTTAGTAGGCCGGATTTGAAATCGCCGGTTCCTTCTGTAGGAACATCTCCAACTGAATTGTTAGAGGGGTTTTTTATTTCTTTTGCAACTTCTTCGCGGCCCATACCTTTAAAGTAGTTCCCAATACTTTTAATAAAGCCTTGAGGATCCTGACTAAAGGCGGAAGTCAAATACCATCTTTCATAATCTATTTGACCATCCTGAGATGCGAATTGTTCAAAGAACTTATTATTATCAAGTGTCATATCCAAAAGACTTTCTGGCTGAGACAACTCATAATTAAACTCACCGTCCCCAACCTTAATACTAAGTCTCTTATTATCAAGGATGTTTTTTGTGAGGTCATTATTTCTTACACCAAGTTCGAATTGGCGTAATGCCTCTTGCATCTGTTCTTCTTCTTGCTTTTGACTTTCATCTAATTGGGGTTCCGGGGCCCTAAAAGATGTCTGCCAGTCGATGTATTTTTGTCTGGCTTTGGTAGCTTCAGCCTTAAGTAATTCTTTACCTAATTCACTGTCGTCCTCGCCCCACTCATCGGCATCTAGCTTGAACTTGTCGGCGATTTGTTGCTTATAAAGTCTATCAAAGGCTTTTTCAGAAACGTCAGGATACTGCTCTCGTAAGTTACGTCTCATAACTTCTTCGTCAGACATCTGATTAAAATCGACAAGCTTAGCTTGCAAGTATGGTGTTACGTCACCTGTTTTTTCGTAGTACTCTACGACTCCTTTAATGAAGTCGTCTTTAAAATTGTAGGTAGCTGGCGTTGGTTCTTGCTCCCGAGCTGGCTCTTTAGCTGGCTCTTCCGCTTTTGTATCAACAGTTTCTACCTTTTGTTCAACAACAACTTCTTCAGATTTCGACTCTGGTACACCATCTGCAGAGGTTTCTTTTACACCCTCTTCGACGGTATCTTGTTGCTGTTCTTCCGATATAGGCTTGCCGCCTACAGTTACATCTCCTAAAGAGATGTTGTTAAAATCTAGTTCACTCATGGTTTTTTTGTTTGGTTGTGCAAAGTTTTTCTTATTAGTTGATAATGTGTGGAAAAACAGGGGGTGAATTATTTAGACATGTTATAATAAAAACAGTCTCCATCATCACTTACCCACCTATCGGTCGTGTTCTCTACACTTATACTTTCATTATCTACTTTAAATGTTTTAGGGTCTACTGGGAATCCTTTTGTTATCCAGTTGGAATCTCGCCAGTATATCCTGTTGTTTGGCTGACATAGAAGATAACCGTCGTCGGCTACTAATACATGCCCACACTTGTAATCACTAGGCTCATCAGAGTATGGATTATTCCACCAGTCAACAGTAAAAATATAGGTAGCCCAAACTTTGGACCCATCCCTTAAAACAACTTCAGCCCTCTTACCGGAAAGGTATGCGTATTCTATTACAGAAACATCCTCGCCAAAACAGTCCCACAGTTGTTTAAAGTGTCTATCTATATCTTTGTCTGGGACCTTAAGATATATCTCAGATATAGGAACCCTACTTCTAAGCATTCCATAGTCTGTCATGATATGAAACGTGAGGATGCTGCCAGAGACTGACTGCACCCCAAACACGTAACAATTATCGTACTCATTACATGGTTCCTTCGTCAACCATTTCCTCTTCACTAGAGCCTTGAAGCTCGGTATATTGTTGTTCAGTTTCATCTTGCATTTCTTCTTCTACTTCCTCTTCTTCTGGCATTGGAGGCGGTGTTGGAATCATTTCATCTTCATCGTCAGGCTGACCCATCTTTATTTTAGTAACACTCTTCTTGCCTTTATTCTCAACTTGCTTAGTAGTAACCTTACCAGTCTGGCGCATTTGCTCTAACTGAAGTTCGTACTGATACTTCAACTCTAGTAACTTAGCATCAAACTCTTTCTCAACTTGAATGATCTGACTTTTAACTTGACCTTCAACTTGTATTGTTTGCTGCTTAGCTTGCTCTGCTACCATGGCTGATTGTTGCTGAACTTGAGCATTCATCTCCTGCATTCTCATAGCCTTAGCTTCCTCATCTTCTCTACGCTTCTTAACTTTATATGCAAGCAATTGTTGAGCAACCTTTAGGTTATCTGTGTTCTGTATTATTATAGCATCTTCGATATCAAGAAGACCATTAATTTGGCTAGCTTGAACCTGTTGCATTAACATAGCTCTTTGATCATCAGTAGGTTTATCTTCTAAAATAATACCATACTCGTGAAGATGTATGTTAGGATTAATTCTTATGAAGTTTAATGTATTACTTCCAAGCGATCTTAAGTATCCTTTAACTTCTCCTTTTAATACAACGTCCTGTAATCTTAGAACAACTGCATTAGATAAAGATTCTAGAAGTTTCTTTTCGCCCTGAACAATATGAGTTAACGCATTGTTAGTTCCCTCGTAAGCAAGTTTAGCTACAGTTGTAAGTGTACGTGGGTCAGGAGTAGATCCGTCTGTTAATTCATTCAATCCAGTAATGTCTCTCAACAACTGAATATTGTTTTGAATTATTTGCCAGTAGCTCATAACATCTCTACCTAAACCATTCTCCAACTCTTCAATAGGCTTGTAGTTTGTAGCTCTACCTTGAGCATCAGATTTTCTGTACACTAACGTACCAGTCTTATTGTAAAGATCTAGGACCTTCATTGGCGTTAATTGCTTACCACCCTTACCTAATGGGATATCTTCTAAAGCTCCCATCTCAATCATGATACCCTTAGGTCTAGCCTGATTGATTACGTTCTGTAAGTTATACCAAGCTATCTGGATAGCATCTGCAATAGGAATCAACTGTTCCATCATACCGTAAGCACGCATGTCCCAGAACTCTGGAGCATAAAGATGGTAGCTTAATTCAGTATCCATTAAGCTTGACTTAGCTCTCTTCATGTCTGTCTGAAGACCATAGTTATAAATAAAGTCTGTGTTTACAACCCACTTGCCTTTATATACAACCTTATAAGCTACTCTGTCAAACTTTTCTTTTCTTTTATTTCTATCTTCGTACTTGGCTTTTGCAAATATTTTGTTACCCCTCCTGTCAATACGCTGCTCGAATACCAATTCATTGACACTAAAGAACTCGATGTCCAATACACGAATCTTGAATTTATCATAACCTTTATTGTAGATTGAATAAGATGTAGGCCAGTCTTTTGGATTACCAAATAATCCAATATGGTTCTGTGCAATTTGTTCGTACTCTTCTTCAGAGAACTGATTGCCTGCCTGTTGTTTTAGATCGGCTATAGACATCTCTATAATCTCGCCAACATAATCAGCGTCACTAAAGTCTTTATTCTTACAATGATTTATAAGAATGTTTCTAGGGTTTACTGTTCTAATTTTAATTGCGCCATTACTATCTATCCACTCCTTATAACCACCAACACCAAAATCAAAGAAGTCTTCTCTAATTTTTTCTCTCATCTTCTCTACGCTATTCTGTTCTAATACAAGTTTAATTCCTTGTTCAGCTTCAATAGCCATTTGATGCTTGAATGTATAGTTCATTTGCATCTCGAGTTCTTCCATATCCTTTGCTTCGTTAGGCGTAAGCTGTAATGATGGGGACTCTAAAAGAGTTGGATCTACCTTTTTTATTTGGTCTCTAATAAGCAACTTTGCTTTCATTCCTGCAAAGTAAGCGTCTGTCTCTTCGTTTGCTAATGGGTCAATAGGAGTAGCAACTATATTGTAGTCTACCTTATTTAAACGACCTAATGCAATTCTTCTAAACTTTGGGACAATAGGAATAACACTCCAGTCAACATTAAGCCATGTTTCAGTAGCCTCTTCATCAACGCCTAATAAAGGCTTGTATTTGTTAAGGCTCTGGTTACCCATGGCGTATTGTTTATATACCTCATAGTTAAACCTGTTGTGAAAGAAAATACTGCGTGGCGTGTCGTTCTCAAAAGAACTCCATGCTGCCTTGCAATATTGCATAATCCACTCCCTGCCCTTCTCAGACGGCGGAATTAGATGTGATGGGAAAGCTGCTGTAATTGGCATTTATTTTTATATTTTATGTGCTTTGAAAAACTCGCCTACTTCTCGTACTGCGGTTGTATCCTTTTTTTGTATTTTTATTTTATCTGCTATTAAACAATACCCTGCTGCCATAGCTAAGTCAAACTTAGTTGTATTCAGCGTATCGAACTCTAGCCACTCACTAATCAGATCTTTAAAGTATACGTTATCAATATTCTCTTTAATGTACGTATCAGTTATCTCTGCTATATACTGAGTGTTTTTAGATCCTGCTGCAATACCCGGTTGAACTCTATCAGGAAGCCACATTAAAAAATTAAAGTACCCCCGATCTGTCATGTAGTGTTGCAGCCCTATCTTCTGGTTCTCGAACAAAACTTCTGCGCCATAATAAAAAGCAACCTTAATAACCTCTTCGTAAAACATCTGAGGTGTATCTGGTCTGTAGCAATACTTAGCCACAAAAGCGTTATTATAGTTAGTGTCAACTGGGCTGTGTTTTTTAAGGACAATTATCGCGCCATTAGACATTCTGTTATCTGCTGTTTTGATGTGATCAAACGGATCGACTCCTATAACAAACCCGTTGTTAGATGGGTTGTAAGACTCTCCTCGTTTAATTATTTTATTAGATTGAGCTTCTTCTTTAAACAAATAAACAACTTCCCACTTCCCGTTTTGTCTAGGTTCAAAAACAACTTTAGTATCCCTGTCGCCATTTTGCCAAACAAACTCTCCTTTAGTTGTTACATTATCTTTCCAACTCAACCTATCCATTCTTTCGTTTAACAACATAGAATCGTATAAGCACTCTTCTCCGTCAATCCTAAAAGCCTCTTCTATAGTAAAAGGATTCTTTCTAATTATCGAACTCAGTTGACGTGTGTCATGAGAAAACCCTTTCCTCATATTCAAGTAGTAGGTCATCCCTTTTTCTGAATCCTCATTACCATACTCATCAAAGAACGTTGACTCATGAGCTCCGAAGAATAGACGGTACATACCCGATGTTGTCCTTCCATTCTCGTCTCTTTTATTCTGATCGCTATTAACCCATATATCCTTAGGACCCTTACCTGTCACTTCTATATCTTCAATGGTTGATGTTACAAAAGCTTTACCAACCCACTTCCCATCCTGATCCATACAGTACCTAACGATGTTCCAAGTATCCCAAACATTTGATCTTTGAGGTTTACCAAACTCATCTAGTGTGTATGCATACAGGGCGTTACCATCGTATGCAAAAGATTCTGATGATCCAAAGTTAATCACACTCCTAAGCTCGTCTCCATGCAACATATCATTTGAGTTCTTACCCTTGATTGTTGGTTTATAAAATCTCAATTCTTTCTTAGGTCTAAGACCCTGAGATGTATCGTATATTGGCTGGAAGAAGTGTGGAAGATTTACAAAGTAGTTTATCAGTTTATTGAACACAATCTTTGCATCCTCATCTGTTTTACTCTGCGTACCACCAACCTTATCTAACGCCAAACTAACTCTATCTAATTGCCAAGCGTTTGCTATATAAGTCTTACCTCCTCTACGTCTACTTACATATACAAGTCCGCCAGCTCGTGGATCTTCTTCTATAGATCTCATACAATAGAATATCTTTCTATCAGTATTTCTATAGTTCATGTATCCTATATTAGTTACACACCAATTCAAATAGTACCAGTGTGATCCTGTTATATATACATTCTCTCCATTGTTCTTAAACCAAAACCCACACCTTCTGTGTGTCCAATGCTTTTCTCTTATAGCCTCTAATTCTGGATCAAAGTATTCTGGGTCTTGTTTTATTTTAGTTTCTTCTTTTAGTCTCTTCTTGTCGTAGTCTTTTGGTAGAAGTATTCTTTCAAACTTCTGTTCTGATTTTTTTGGATTAGATGTATGTACACCTATATGTACAAGATCGCCAGTAAGACGATCGACGCCATAACCAACTGGTGGTATCCAGCATTCAATTCCTTGAATAACTTCTAGCGTTCCTCCTTCTACTTTATTATACATTATCTTTTCGCCTGTGATTCAGGGCTTAGTCTTTTTCTTTTAATTACTGCATCTTCTAGTTGTTCATCCCCACCTGATATTTCTCTAAAATATTTTTTTAATCTCTGAGCTATATCATCCTGAGACTGCATGATCTGAGTCTTAATATTGATAGCCTGAAGAATATCCTTATCTTTATTACCATCAACAGGCATCATGACTCTTTGATTGAATTCATAGAACGCCTGCTCGTTAGATACGATCATAGACCATACCCAGTTGTTTTGGTATTTAAGATACTTCATTATAAGTTCTAGCATCTCTTCGCATGGCACATATTCATCAGCTTCGTTTTTAACTTTAAAATCAAACAACGTTGTTACATCCTCTTTGTCAAGATCGTAACCCGCAATCGAAGCAGAGAAACTTTTTCTTTTGCCAAGCTCTGGGTAGTATTCTCTTAGTGGAGAATTCTGATCGTACATCAATAGAACATACCTAAGCATCCTATCATCAACGGATCCTACGATTTGTTTTAGTTTTGGATAAACAACAATCAAGTTTTTCTTGACAGTTGGATTAAACTCCATTCTTAAATAATCATTTTCGCTTATCATATTCTAGTTGTTTTATCGCACCTGTTACAGTAGCCTTCGTATATGTTTAGTATACTATTGTATTCTATTACAGTACTAATACCACAGTTGCATTTTATTTCTTTAGGCACCTCAACAGAAGCCTTCTTAAACTCTCTTGAGTTTTCTGGGCGTACTATATAAATAACCTTATCAACAAATTCGTATGGTAACATTTTAGATAGTGCCGTATAAAACTCTCCATCGCCAGAGTATATAAATTCCCACTTAGGAAAGTTACCTATGTTAGGATATACTCCAGTTGGTGTACCAACGTTCCCTATCTCTACCCTATGTTCTCTAGGAACCCTCATCCCTTGTGTTGAGTATTGGAAGAAGTAAAGCTTATGGTCCGTAACGTGCTCTCTTACTATATCCATAGCATTGGGAACGTACACATCATCATCATCTGCGTTCATAAAGTAATCACCGGGTAGTTCGTTCTGCCACCTAGTTCTAGATCCATGCCCCCAGTAGCCTAATGGTTCTGGATTATGTAAAGCTATTACTTTACATTTACCTTCTATTTGTAAAGCTATAGGTTGACAATCCCATATAATAGTTAAATAATCGTTCTCTGTTAATTGAGGAACGATGCTATCAACCATCCTTTGAAGGGTTGCTCTACCTGCTGTTGCTATTATTACGTTGAATGATTTGCTCATAAACTTTTAATCTTTCTTCAGAATACTTATACATGTCATAATTATCCTTACAAAACTTATATAACTCCTCGCCCGATTTTTTTCGCAGCTCGGGGTCTTCTACGAGATTTGTAATCTTATCTACCCATTGATTTTCTCCGTTAGCATAGTGCACAGGGAACCCGCCGTATGGATCTGAATCACTAACTACAACGGGCATCTTTAATGCAGCATACTCAAGCAGCTTTAGATTGCTTTTGCATTTGTTAAATTGTGTGGGTTTGCTCGGAAGAATTCCGATATCGCCAACATAATTCAACATATAACAATCCGATTCAGCCCACGGAGTAAAGCTATACGGTATAGCCCCATCTGCTGTTAAGTTCTTAACCAGTATGTCAAAGAGCGGGTTCTCTTTATACCCAGCCATAACAACTTCTATATTAAGATGTTTTAGCCGGCGCATTGCTCCCGCAATTAGTTCGGTATTTGCATAGTTCATGATAGTGCTGGCGTATAACAACCTTACCCTATCACTCTTCTTCTGCGCTCTATATTTAAACTGCCCCTTACCGTAAGAGATAAAGTTCGGCAGTATATAAACGTTACTATTAGGCACAAGTTCTGCAAGATAAGAATGGGTGCATGTTACAGCATCCGCATTCATTAAGTGTTGACGCACTTGCAAACTTATATTACTCCTACTCCACCACTCGTACTTTGGGTGGTCCTTGCCAACCTCCCACCAATCATCCGTATCCACTACGATCTTAAATCCGTACTTGTCCCTGAACTGATTCAAGAATCCTACAGCTACCATAGTATGGCGGCTATAGTGCAGTATGTCGCACCACGCCAGATCTTCCTCAGATAGCTGGGTTACGGTACGGACATCCGCCTTTATCGATTGGTTTGGTAAGTGAATTCTATGGTAGGTACAACCATCCATGCCCTTCACGTAAGACAACACTTTCATGCAGGGCAAAGCTAGTAACGTATGGGATACGTGGGTCGGAAAATAAGGGGTGATTATTTGTAGTAGTGGTTGAGTTTCAACTCAAAATCCTCTATACTCATGAGTACATTATATATCTCGTTTCTGGTATAAACTCTAACACAGTCCTCGTCAATGTTCGTCCCGTCTTCTCTAGTATAAGTACAGAAGTCTTCCATATAACTCTCTATGCTTATAGGATTTAGGTTAAGGTTTAGTATTCTACCTCCATCACCTTCATCGTCATTTAAGGCTACTCTAAATTTGATAAATCTGTCTGTAAACATTGCTTTGGTTTTTTATAAAAGAATTTCATCGCAACCTCTGTAAACATACCACACATCCAAGCACCAGCTTCGTCGTCTTCTATACCCCTGTCCTTTAGTATCTCCCTAACTAGGTGGTATATTTCGTGCGATATTGTATTGTAACTAAGATATTTTTTATTGATAACAAGATAATAATTATTCATATCAAAACAAATAACGGTACCTTCTGCGGAGTCAAACTCTTCGTCGTATTTTTCATTAGACTTCTTATAGATAGAAGCACAAACCTTATCAAACTTTTCAGCTAAGATAAAGTGAGCACTACAACTATAAACATCTAATTTAATCTTTTTCCTCATAAAATACTTTCCAATTGTTAATATAAACAGAAGCCTTACCAGCCATTGTTATTGTCATAGCGGTACCTTTAATTTCACATGAAGGTATAATAAACCAAGCACACTCTGGCTTGATGTATATTGCTATGTAATCTATGGTATCTTTGTACATGTGTTTGTTATTCCAGCATGTCTTTACCCAATACCTATTACCTCTCTTGTTAGCAGTCATCTTTATTTGAACCCTAGATAACTTGCCGTTGTGATCAACTATCCTATCGTACCTCGCGTGCGCTAAAGGCCTAGACACAGTTAGTCCTTTATCTGTTGCTAGATAATCAAACAATGCTTCAGCTGCGTATCCGTTACTCAATTACTGTAAGAAATTTAGAGTCCATCTTTAAGAACGAGTTTGTCCTGAACGCAGATCCTCCGTTAACCGTTGCGCGTGTAGGCGTCTGTTTGGTTTCAAACTTCTCAGTATAGTCGCCAACTGAATTTGTTATCTGCCATACAAGTATAACATTCTCTTCCATCAGTGATACTATAACATAAAATGGCACCTTATACATACTAGATGCAAGGGCGCCAAATTTTAATTTCTCTGCAGTAATAAGATACCCTCCGTTTCCTGAAAGATATTCCCTAGTCAACTTGTGTTCACCAGCAGTCTTCCTGCTTTTTATTTCAGCAAGGCCAGTCATGGTTAACCTACCGTCTATTACTTTAGCAAGTATGACATCTGCGTTGTTAGCAGCGCCGTTAGTATTTATTACAGTATAGCCACGAGACGCAAGTCTTTCTTGAGTTCGGTACTGTTCCTGTATAAATAACTTACCAAGAGGTGTCTCGCAGTCTAGTTGCATTCAGAATAGTTTATATCAATTTCTTGTTTTAACTCTTCTAGTGTTTTAGTTTTTGTTGGGTAAGAAACAGATATAGTATATTCTTTATTTCTTATCGTCACTGATAGTATCACCAGTTTGTGGTAAACTATCCTGTTCGGATAAAACTGCATCAGCGTCTCTACTTGCTTTTTCATTACGTTGAATTTGTAGTTTGTGTATTGTTTCTAGGTAATTGTGTATCCCCTGCATACCAAGCTTCTCATACGCATGACGCAATCGGCGCTCATGGTTTATCTCGACTACGTAAAAGTTACCTACAGGCTCACCTTCCTCTACCGTGAACCCACTCATGTGTTGTTCGTAAACTACAGGTAATCTTTCAGCAATCTCTTTTATTTGTTTGGTGGTTTTCTTTTTCATTAGCTAAGCATTAAGAAGAACTTTAATTTACCTACAGACTCTTCGAACTCTCCAGATAAATTAATCATAGCTTCGTCAGCAATACCTTTGGCGTAGTTGCAGAACATCTCAGCTAAAGCAGATGCTTCCATCTCGATGTTTTCTCCTACCTCAATAATAGAAGCAGACACCTTAACGATTCTTCTTTCGCCAATATGATACTCGATTAGTCTATCCTTTGTATCATTAACCTTACCATAAAATTCACCTAAAGCTTCGTGAGCTGCAAATGATTTAGTGTTTACATGTGCAACATGCGTGCCTACTGATAACGCATAGAACTTACGAATCAGGATGTCAATTGTTTTTACTTCCATTGTGTTTAATTAAAATGTTATCATTATACATACAATACAATCTTTTGCCTTCAATAATATTCCAAAACTTTCCAACCTCCTCGTACTCTACTATAGATCCGTTAGGTATGTCTGGATGTAAACTGGAATAAACTAAACCTCGGTTCTCTTCTTTATTATTCGCTAGTTCTGGTATTATAATCAAATCGCTCTTGATCTCTTCTTCAATAGGATCAATAAGTATATAGGACCCTACAGGCAAAATCACACCGTCCCTTACCAGAGCTATCGCATTCCAGTAATCAACTACCCAGTACTCATCACCTTCGTGCAAGATCAAGTTATCGTTATCTAGTACCACATTAAAGTTAAAGTACAGCTTATCGCCTACCTGAACGTTATGCTGGAAATCCGGATCAATATGAACGGTGTCCACGTGAATAGGCACAGCGGTAACAATACCGAATGTGGTAGAGTTCTCCTCTGGTTTCCAAGTCGTATCTTTATACAACTTTAATCCACTGTCAGTCTCAATCTCTTCTTGAAATTTGCTATCTACCTGAACAAATATCTTGTTAAATACTGGTTGCATATAGTAAATTTACTACTATATACCAACAAGTAAGGGTAGATATTAACATAAATATTAACACCTACCCTGACCTTGGTATTTGGACACCTTCTTATCTTTGGGTCCAGAACTCTTTTTAGCTTTACCGCCTTTGCGTTTGCCAAATGAAACCTTAAAGGCTTCTCCTTTTACTTTTGCCATAATGTATCTTTTTAATGATACACCTCGCGCTGGCTATAAACTCTTTGCTGCCTTCTTCAGGTTTGTCACAAAGACATTAAACTTTTTAATTTCTGCGGTATCAAGCTGGATGCTGTCTACCTTAACTGGTTCACCTTCTTCTGGGAGGAAGGCGTAGATCACAAAGATAATCGCCTCTGTCCATAGACCTATAGTGAGGGCTAGATCTGCGTAGCGGTTGTGGGTGATCTTCATCCAAGCGCCAAGGATAACGATGGCTGCTCCTAAACTGGTGATTGCGTTGATGGTTTTTTTCATAGGGTTTATAGTTTTTCTATTTCTTGTTTAACTTCTTGCCAATAAGTGTTTTCAATATTCCAATTAGCTTTATACAAACTCAATATTTCATCTACTGCTATTAATGCACACCTTTTAGCTTCTTCTTCAAATAAAGAATAGTCATACATTTTATCGTATAATTCCTTTGCCTTTTCTTTCGGTGTCATCTGTTCTTAGTTGGAGTTCGGATAGCTGCGGATTTAGACACCTCAATTTTTTTCAAGTTACTTTGGTCTAGTTTGCCTGAACACGAGCTGCATTTAAATTTGATTTTTGCAATCTCACTCTGCCAAGCGTAATCCTCTTGGGAATGACCGCACTTGCAATTGTATGTTCTCTTCCCGTAGTTATCTTTCATGTTTTACAAATATATACCTATATAATCATAACTAAATGTTAAAACTCGTAAACAACTTATTATGATGTTTTGTTATAAGAAAATCCAAATACTGCTTCTTATCGCCGTACTCAATATGACATTCCCGGCACAGGGCCATAAGATTCTCGATCTCATCCTTACCTTTCCCGCCTCCCATACCTCTGGCTACAATATGATGAATATCTACAGCCTTCCTTCTACACACTTCGCAAGGTATATAGTCATCCGTTCCATATTCAAAATAATCAAGGTAGATTTTTGTATGCTTCTTCATATATATAAACTGGTTCTAGATTCTGATCCTTTTAAACAAGGCTTCGCCTAAAAGCGAAAAACGCCTTTAAACGAAATCTGGTTCCGAGTTCTTCACCTCCGTCACGCAGCTCTAGTTAAACTAGCGGGATACATCCCGTCGCCCCATATGTCAGCTTAAAC